>R06__coassemble_346_pt1 | contig 17250 bp, 19 predicted proteins | sample R06__metabat2_high_PE_044 | metagenome-assembled genome bin R06
TCTTATATACTAATGTTTTGAAATTTCAAACTTTGAAAAAAAGTAAATGAGAAACGACTTCGACTCATTACTAAAATTAATACAGGTGTTATGGCCAAAGTTTCTTCAATCAGCGCAAATATTGATAGTTCCAAAGCATCATTTTCATGGAGCTTTAGACTCCTCTAGTGCCGGGAGGCAAACAGAAATTTCGTTTTCTAGAATGTGATATGCAGTTTTGTAACATTCAAATTTGATCGAAATTGTAATCACTAAATGGACATATATTTTAAAACTCCGTATGCAAATTTATCATACGGAGTTTTAAAATTAATAATAAGATTTATTTGTCACCATAGCGTTCATTAAAAGCCTTTTCCAGAGCATCAGCTTCTTCTCTTGTGCAGCGTCCAAGTTTAATGCATGTTTCAACAACGTCGCCGGCTTTCTTGTTGTAATACGGCTTGTATACAATACTTGGCAATTTGGCAACTTTTGGGACGAACTCTTTAAATAACTCAACGCCATTGTACTTTTCCAGGAAATCTTTTCCTAAAGTTTCTTTAAATACTGCCATAATAACCTCCAAAATTAAATTTTAACTTTAAAGAAATTTTTCTTTCCTCTTTTAACAAGAAGACCTTCCTTAACATCATCTTCAGAATATTTTGTATTAATATCAGAAATTTTTGCATCGTTAACAGAAACTCCGCCCTGAGAAATATTTCTTCTTGCATCACCGTTTGACGAACATAGTCCAGTTTTAACAAGAATTTTAATAATATCAACAAAGCCATCGGTAAAATCTTCTTTATCTAACATACAAATTGGAGCATCGCCTGAGCCACCGCCACCAAACAATGCCTTTGCACTATCTTGAGCTTTTTTAGCTTCTTCTTCACCATGAACAAGACTAGTAAGTTCATATGCAAGAATTTCTTTTGCCTTATTAAGTTCAGAACCTTCCCATTTATCCATCTCATCAATTTGTTCAAGTGGAAGGAATGTAAGCATTCTAATACATTTTAAAACATCAGCATCATCAACATTTCTCCAGTACTGGTAAAAATCATAAGGAGAAGTCTTATTTGGATCAAGCCAAACAGCTCCTGATGCTGTTTTGCCCATTTTTTTACCTTCGGAATTAAGAAGAAGAGTAATTGTCATTGCATGAGCATCTTTTTCTAATTTACGACGAATTAACTCTGTACCAGCAAGCATATTTGACCATTGGTCATTTCCGCCAAATTGCATATTACAGCCATAGTTCTGAAATAGATAATAAAAGTCATATGCCTGCATTATCATATAATTGAACTCAAGAAATGAAAGACCTTTTTCCATTCTCTGTTTATAACACTCAGCACGAAGCATATTATTAACGGAGAAACAAGTTCCAACTTCTCTTAATACATCAATATAATTTAAATTTAAAAGCCAGTCAGCATTATTAACCATTATTGCCTTATCTTCACCAAATTCAATAAAACGTTCCATCTGTTTTTTAAAACAGTCGCAGTTATGCTGAATAGTTTCAACTGTCATCATCTTTCTAAGATCACTTCTGCCTGAAGGATCCCCAATCATTCCGGTTCCGCCGCCAACAAGACATACCGGTTTATTACCTGCCATTTGAAGTCTTTTCATAAGGCAAAGCGCCATAAAATGACCTACATGTAAAGAATCGGCAGTAGGATCAAAACCGATATAGAAAGTTGCCTTTCCATTATTAATCATATTTTTGATTTCATCTTCATTAGTTACCTGAGCAATTAATCCCCTTGCAACAAGCTCTTCATAAATTTCCATTTTTTATAACTCCTTCTACTAATTCAGCGGCATGTGAAATTAGCTCATCACATGACACATGATATGTTCCTTTTAAAGTTCGGCATAAGCATGAGCCGTAATTATTTTTAAAATCTTCAACAATTAATTTGGCATATTTTTCATGACCACAAAGGCCAAGAACCATTACTGCGCCGGATATTGCACCGCATACTTCGCCGCTTTTAATTCCTCCGCCAAAACCAGAACTTATTTTTACAGCTAAATCACTATCTAAGCCCGTATATTTTTCAAGAGATAAGAGTACGCTCTGAGCACAGTTTTTGCCTTCTTTATGAAACATAACAGCTTTATCTTTAATATTTAAATCACTTGAATTTTCATTATAAATTTCACTCATAAGCTAACCTCTTAAAACCTTCTGCATTATTTATCTGCTCTTCAGCAGCAGCAAGCGTTGTTAAAGAAATATTATCGCCGCCATAAAGTCGGGCTATTTCTTTTTTACGATTTTCAAAATCCAAACAATCAACCTCAGTAAATGTTCTTCCATCAATTTCAGACTTTTTTACAAGATACTGAGTGTCAGCCATTGCTGCAATCTGTGGAAGATGAGTTATACACATAACCTGTTTTCCTGCAGAAACATTGTATAATTTTTCCGCAACACGTTGTGCAGAAATTCCAGATATGCCAGAATCTATTTCATCAAATATCATTGTTTCAACAGTATCATTTTTAGCAAATACATTTTTAAGTGCCAGCATAATTCTGGATAGTTCTCCACCAGAGGCAATCTTTGAAATTCTTCCAACACTTTCCCCTGCATTGGCTGACATTAAAAATTTAATATCATCAACTCCGTTTAATGTAAACTTGGAAAGTGCCGAAAAATCGACCATAAATTGAACCGAAGGCATATTTAAATCTTTAAGTTCACTTGTCACAGCTTCGTTTAACTTAAAAGCAGCAGCTTTTCTAGCTTCAGTTAATTTAGACGCAGTTTCTATACAACGTATTTTCTGAGCATCCTTTTCTTTTGCAAGCTTAATTAATCTATCATCGGAATACTGGATATCATCTAGTTGTTTTTTTGATTCTTGCAAAAGATGAATCAATCCTTCTTCATCGCATGAATACTTACGCTGCAAACGATCCAGCATTGAGATTCTGCCTTCAATTTTATTATATTCATCATCTGAAAAATTAAGATCAGAACGAATATCTTCTACCGATTCACTTACATCTTTTAATAAAAATGTAGCCTCATCCAGAGTTTTAACAATTTTCTCAAGTTCAGGAGACAGATTAACAGCTCTAGTTAATATTGAAAGAGCATTTTGCGTTAATGAAAGTGCACTTCCTTCATTATCAGAAAGCATCTCCAAACTACCATCGAGAGCTTCTTTTAGTTTCTCCGAATTATGAAGCAAATCCCGTTTAGCCTTTAGACGGTCATACTCACCACTTACAATTTTGGCATTTGTAAGCTCATCAATTCTAGTAGAAAGAATCTCAGTAAGACGTTCCTTTTCATTTGCATCAATTGTTAAAGCGCGTATTTCTTTAATAATAGCACCATATTTATAATATTCGCATCGATATGCAGATAATTCTTGATCAACATTTCCAAAGCTGTCAAGAAAATCCAGATGAGATTTCTCGTCTAAAAGTCTCAAACCGTCATTTTGTCCATGAATATCTATAAGCTGAGAGCCAAGCTCGCGAAGTTGGGCTGCAGTAACCGGAACGCCGCAGACTCTGCAACTAGATTTACCATCACTAGTAAGTTTTCTTTGTAGAATTAAATCATCAGAAGAAGGAATATCATTCTCTTCAAGCCAATGAATACTATTTTTTGGCTTGAAAACAGCAGTAACCAAAGCACTAGATGCACCATTTCTTACAAGTTCATGTGATGTTCTACTTCCAAGAACAGCATTAATGGAATCAATAATAATAGATTTACCTGCACCAGTTTCACCACTTAAAACGATAAGTCCGTCTGTAAAACTAATATCTGCATGCTCAATTACGGCTATATTTTCAATGTGTAATTCAGATAACATATTTATAAATTCTTTTCAATATTCTCAACAAGATAGTTTGCAGACTCATTGTCAATCATTGCAAGAAAAGCAGTATCATCTCCGGCAAGCGTACCGACAAGACCTTCAAGATTCATATGATCCAGAGCAGAACATGCAGCATTTGCAAGGCCTGGTAAAGTTTTGATAACTATAATATTTTGAGCAACAGCAAAAGAAATTACACTTTCTTTAAAAATAGTAGCAAGTTTTGCTCTTTTATCATGTTCGAATGAGTCCTTACTTTTTACATAATGGCCATTTTCTTTTACCAACTGAAGTTCATTTATATCACGACTTAACGTTGCCTGAGTACTTTGAATTCCACGTTCTTTTAATGCTTCAATCAACTGAGTTTGAGTCTCAATATTGCGCTCATTAATAATTTCGAGAATAACCGTTTGTCTTCCAGGTTTCATATACTTCCCCTTTTAACTGAGTTTTTCAAATGCCGTATCATAAAAAGATTTAATTCCAAAATCAACAAAAGTAACAACATTTTCGGATTCTCTTACTTTTAGTAAATCACCATTAATAAGATTAACTACGGAATTTCCATCAACTGAGAGATATGCTTTTCTGTCATGTAATTTTGAAGTTTGTATTGAGACTAGCCTCTCGCGTGCAAGAACATAAGTTCTAGATCTTAAAGTGTGTGCACAAATTGGGCTTAAAACTATTGCTCTAGCTTCAGGTTCTACAATCGGACCGCCGGCAGACATTGAATATCCTGTTGATCCAGTAGGAGTAGAAATAATCACCCCGTCTCCGTCAAACCTAATAATATTTGCTCCATTTGTTTTAACATCTATGGAAATTGTATCACCGGAGCCATGAATAACCGCATCATTCAAGCAACATCCCTCATAAACTGACTTACCGTCACGTATAAGTTCAACATCAAGCATCATACGGATATCTTTTCTATAATCACCATTTATTGCTTTTAAAACATATTCGTAATTTTCAGGACCTATACTTGTCATAAATCCCATTGTGCCAAGATTAATTCCGAGAATTGGAACATTACATCCGTCAAGAGATTTTACAGCGGAAAGAATTGTTCCATCCCCACCGATAATTATTGCAATTTCCAGGTCTTGCCTAACATCTTCCAATTGTGGCTTAATATCTGTAAAAATCTGGCAAATGCAAACTTCTTTTCCATTATTTTTTAATAGTTCAACTATTTTTTTAGTTAATTGCAAATCTATATCTCTATAGGGATTTGGACAAACTGCAATCATATAGAATTCAACTCCTTATGAGCTTGTTCCACAACATATTCATAATTAATTTCTTCAGATATGGTGTCGGAATTTTTTAGATGAATAAGAAATTCAATATTACCCTCCGGCCCTTTTATTGGTGAATAATCGAGGCCAACAACTTTAAAACCAATAGATTTAGTATATTCTAAAATTGACTTAACTACTTCCTTATGAACATTGATATCTTTAATAACTCCGTGTTTTCCAACTTGCTCACGACCTGCCTCAAATTGTGGCTTTATTAAAGATATATAATCAGCATCTTTTTTAAGTAAAGGTTTAACAGCTGGAAAAATAAGCTTAGTTGAAATAAATGATACATCGCAAACAGCCATATCAAGTGATTCCGGAATTTCATTATCCGTAATATATCTTAAATTAGTTCGCTCAAGATTAACAACTCTTGGATCATTTCTTAGTTTCCATGCGAGCTGACCATAACCAACATCTACAGAATAGACTTTAGCTGCTCCATTTTGAAGTAGAACATCAGTAAAACCACCTGTCGACGCACCACAGTCAATACAGACTTTATCTACTGCTGAAATATTAAAAACTTTAAGTGCTTTATCAAGTTTATAACCGCCGCGACTTACAAACGGAAGTGCATTAATTCTAACATCTATTTCCGTGTCCGGATTAACTTGAAATCCAGGTTTGTCAGCTTTCTGATTATTAATATATACGTTACCGCTCATTACAATTGCCTTTGCTTTTTCCCTTGAATCAGCAAAACCTTTATCATAAACGAGCTGGTCTAATCGGATTTTACTCATAAAATATTTTTTACAGCCTCACAAATGCCATCAGAATCCAGATGTAATTCCCTCATAAGCTCTTTTGGAGAACCATGAGTCACAATACCATCTCCACAATTAAGAAGAGAATATTTAACAGAAATATTGTATTTTGCACATTCTTCAAGAATTCTATTACCGACGCAGCCAAAAGATGCAATATCTTCAGAAATAACAAATCTACCGGTTTTTCTGACAGATTCAATAACTAATGTTAAATCACAAGGATTAATACATGATAATTTGATAACGTCACAATGGATATTATCATTCTTTAGTTTATCTTCAGCATCTAGAACCTCGTTAATCATATTCCCATATCCAACAAGGGTAACGTCATCACCAAATTTAAGTAAACAATTTTCAGTCTTTTCTATATTATACTGGCCCTCTCCTCCACGAGGATATCTGATAGCAACTGGGCCATTATAATCATATAATGCTGATTTCAACATTGATTTAAGCTCATTAAAAGAACCCGGACAAAGTATTGTCATATTTGGAACTGAAGAAAGATACGAAACATCAAATGTCCCTTGATGCGTCTCTCCATCTTTACCTACTATACCTGCCCTATCAATGCAAAATACAACATGCAGATTTTGAAGAGCTACATCATGTATCAGCATATCAAATCCGCGCTGTAAAAATGTTGAGTAAACCGCAAAAACAGGTCTCATCCCCTGCTTGGCAAGTCCTGCAGCAACCGATACGGCATTGCCTTCCGTAATGCCAACATCAAGAAACCTTTCAGGATATCTGGATAAAAATGGTGATAATCCTGTTCCATCTGTCATAGCTGCAGTAATAGCTACTATTTTTTCATCAGATTCTGCAAGTTCAGTTAATGTCTTACCCATAATATCACAGTAACCTTCAGAAATATTCTTCATATCCCCTGATACCGGATCAAATGGTCCAACACCGTGATATTTATTAGGATACATCTCTGCATAAGAGCAACCCTTGCCTTTTTGTGTGACAACATGCAGTAAAACAGGCTTCTCCATATCCTTTGCCCATCTGATTGCTGCTTCTAAGTCTTTTATGTTATGCCCGTCTACAGGTCCAAGATAATAAAGTCCAAGCTCCGAAAAAATATTCCCCTGTATAAGTTTTGATTTGGCATATTCTTTAATATTATGGCTGACCTGATATGCTTTGGTATCAATTCCAATAATATTGCGATATTTACGTTTAAAATTAATATAGTCGGGACTAACTCGCATTTTTTGCAGCATTTTAGAAATTCCGCCTACATTTTTACTTATAGACATCGCATTATCGTTCAAAATGATTACAACAGGTTCTTTACTCTGTGCAACTGTTTCAAGTCCTTCGTATGCAAGACCGCCAGTAAGCGAACCGTCACCTATAACGGCACATACATTATAATCTTCTTTTAAAAGTGTTCTAGCCCTTGCCATACCAAAGGCAACAGAAATAGAATCGGAAGAATGACCAGCAATAAATGCATCTGAATTACTTTCATAAGGTCTCGGAAATCCGGCAATTCCTCCGAAAGTTCGAAGAGAGGAAAAGTTATCTTTTCTACCATTGATAATTTTATGTGTATAGCTCTGGTGTCCAACATCAAAAATTATTCTGTCAATTTCAGGATTATACACACGATTTATTGCCAGTGTAAGCTCTACAGAACCCAAATTAGATGCAAGATGACCGCCCGTTTTAGATAATGTTTGAATCAAGAACTCTCTTATTTCATCGGCAAGCATTGTGAGCTCTGTATAACCGAGCTTTTTAATATCTTTTGATGAATTAATTCGGTTTAATATACCATTCATTTTGTCCTTGTCTCCAATGAATTAACAAAATCTGTTAGAAATTCTGTGTCAGTAAAATAAGTTTTCAAAATATGAAGAGCATCACAAGAAAGATTATGAACAAGCTCTGCACATTTTTTCTCGCCAAGAATAACCATATAAGTATTTTTATTTTCTTCTGCATCAGAACCAATAGGTTTACCCAGTTCTTCCTTCGATGACAATACATCGAGCATATCATCCCGAATTTGAAAAGCGAGCCCTAATTTATATCCAAATTCTCCTGCTTTTTCAATGATTTTATTATCTGCGCCGGCTGAAGCACATCCAATCATACAAGATGCAGCAATAAGATCTCCTGTCTTATGAAAATTTATCTCATCAAGTTCTACAGATGAAAGGTTTTTTCCTTCACCATCCATGTCAAGATACTGTCCTAAACACATTCCTTCAGGACCAATAGCTTTAGCAAGAATAGATGCACAATTAACCTTTCTGTCGTTATCCAAAGCACAGTTCAAAACAGTTTCAAAAGCATAAGACTGCAGTGCATCACCTGCAAGAGTAGCTGTACATTCACCAAAGATAACATGATTTGTAGGTTTTCCTCTTCTTAAATCATCATTATCCATACAGGGCAGATCATCATGAATCAAAGAATATGTATGAACCATTTCAATTGCACACGCGGCGTCCAATGCACGTTCAATATCTCCACCGCATATTTTGCAAAATTCAAGTGCAAGTAATGGTCTGATTCTTTTTCCGCCTGCTACTATACTGTAGCGCATTGACTCCTCAAGACCATTACGGGAAAGCATAAGCTGATCTAATCTAGATTCAATTAATTTTACATAATCACTCATGGTCAAACTCTACTTCCTGATTGTTTTTATAAATAGTTACTTTCTGTTCCGCGTCATCAAGCAACTTGTCGCAATTTTTTATAATATCAGAACCTTCTTCAAAAAGGAGAAGAGCCTTATCTAAATCAATATTCCCCTTTTCCATAAGATTTACAATTTCATTTAATCTTTTAAGTGAATCGTCAAAATTCATAATAACCTCACACTACGGTAGAATTTACATTACCATCGCTGAATTTAATCTGTATCAAATCTCCTGATAGCAATTTTTCACTTGAATTTATAACCTGATTGTCTTTTAACGTAATACAATATCCTCTATCCAAAACTTTCGTGGGAGACATTGCTTCAAAAGATGATGATAGTGAAGATAATGAATGTCTTTTTGAATATAAATATCGGTCAACAGAATATAGCAGTCTGTCGTGATATGAATCTAAATTCATTCTCATATTATTAATATAAGTCCCAGGATCCATTTGTAATTTAATTGAAGACAATATATTACAAATTTCTCTTTGATCCGGGACACAAATCTCCGCCGCATTTGACGGTGTAGACGCCCGAACATCGGCTACATAGTCAGAAATTGTAACGTCAGGTTCATGGCCAACAGCAGAAATTACAGGAATTTCAGAATTATATATAGCTCTTGCAACTTTTTCATCGTTAAAAGCCCAAAGATCTTCTATAGATCCGCCGCCACGTCCTGTAATAATCACATCTGCAAGTTTATTCTCATTTACAAGATGAATTGCTTCAGCTAACTCGCCCGGAGCTTCAACTCCCTGAACTTTTACCGGAATTACAATTACCTTAGATAAGGGCCATCTCACTCCAAGGATTCTTATAATATCCCTGACAGCAGCACCTACAGGTGATGTAATAACTGCAATTTTATCAGGAAACCTGGGTAATCTTTTTTTATGACTTTCATCAAACAGGTGTTCCTTTTCAAGTTTAGCCTTTAGTCTTTCAAAAGCCGCCTGAAGGTCCCCTGCCCCCTGTTCAGCCATCATTTTACAATAAAACTGATATACCCCGTCTCTTTCAAAAACATCTATTTTGCCTACAGCCATTACAAGCATACCGTTTTGAGGCTTAAAACGAAGTGAAAAAGCATCACCTTTAAACATCACACACTTAATTTGGCTGTTTTCATCCTTCATTGAAAAATAATGATGTCCTGAAGGATATAACTTGTAATTTGAGATTTCACCAACGACACAAACATTATTAAATCTACCATCTTTAATAATGTAATCTTTAATTTCTCTATTTAGTTCTGATACAGAATATGGATGCATCAATTATTTAAATCTTTTACAACTGAGCCTAACAGTCCATTAACAAATGACACCACATCAGGATCATCATAACCTTTATCAATTTCAACAACTGAATTAATAGAAGCTGCAGGCGGTATGTCATCCATATATATAATTTCTGTTAGTGCACATCGTAAGCAAGCAAGTGCTGTCGAGGATATACGGTTAATATTCCATGATTTGCTGTTTTTTTGAATATAGTTATCAATTTCTTCAGAATGAAGATTGTAATTATTGACTACATCCCTAATATATTTATTTGAATTATCGTCAAGTTTGTTAGAATAAATATCACATTCATCGCTTAAAACATCAAAATTATCCTGGGTGAGAAAATCATCGATATTTAATGCATCATATTTACCTGAATATAAAATCTGAATTGCTATCTCTCGTGCATTATCTCTTTTCATAACTATAAAAAATGGTATAAACCAAAACTCCTTTATAACAAAATACAAACATCTTTAGTTAAAATTAATTCCGGAAACATGAACATTAACTGTAAGATTGTCAACACCTGTCATTGATTGTACAGCTAAATAAATACTGTCCTGAACTTTTGACGCGATATTAACAATATTGCAGCCATAATTAACTGTTATTATAACCTCGACACATACTGCTTCATCAGTACAACTGATTTTTATACCCTTAGAAAAAGATTTTAAACCAACAAGCCCCGCAATTTCAGCACCGGCAGTTGTTGAAATTCCACCAACACCGTCAACTTCCGAAACTGCGTTTTTAATAATTTCAAAAACAACTTCTTCAGAAATATTTACATTGCCTTTATCATATTTCTTTGTAATATAATTTTCCATATATATCACTTCCTGAAAATCAAAATATTCATTTTATTATAGCATAATATGCATAAAAGAAAAAGAGCACAATCTATTTAATGGTAGGGCAATCACATAAATATTTCGTGATTGCCCTACCATTAAATACGGAATTTGTGCCCATAAAACATAAAAATTACGGCCAGGGATTTATCTTTTCGTGATCAACAAGATATGCACTCGATGCAATCTCAGCCAGACATTTGTCAGTCAATGAATCTGAATAAAATTTATCAATTTTTGTTTCTCCAAATTCAGCTCTGAACCTTCTTATCTTTTCTTCTCCTTTACAGTTAAGACCTTTGATCTTCCCTGAATGTTTATCCATATCTGTAGCAATTAATTTACATCCAAGCCTTTTTGCAACCGGTTTAAGAAGAAATTCAGGAGATGCCGAAATAATCAAATCATCATCTTTTTTTCTTTCTAAATACCACTGCTGAATACCTGAAAAATTTTTGTTCCAGAAATCATCTACTGTTTTATCAATATCCGGCATAAATTTTAAAAATGCAAAAAAGCCTTCTTTAGCAGTTGTAATATCACCAGTACTTATCCAGTTATAAAAATCAGAAAAAGATGTGCTTAAACTTTTAAAAAAATAGGTCGGGTAATGACGAAAACAATAAATTAAAAAAGTTTTTGTAGAATCCGGATAAAATATTGTTTTATCAAAATCATATACGTTCAAGAATATTCACCTCTATAAATAAATATTAGTTATCTAGCTTTATGAGAAATGTAGTAAGACAATACGAAGCAAGAGAGGCAAATGCCATAATTATTGCACTGAGAATAATATGACATGAATTTATCAAGGTCAATATAAGTACTAAGATTTTAACGGAAATAATCAATGTTAAGCTTATATAGGTTGATAGTTTAAATTTGTTTGCAGCAGAAAGTATTTCAGGAAAAGCGTCAATACCTGCGCTTAAAATACTGATATCAGCGAAATTCATTGCCTCGTTATTTAGGAGTGAATCAGTTGCAACAGAAATATCGGCGTGAGTAGATGCGTGAAGTTCATCCGTACCGTTTCCTATATAAATAATTGTATTATTACCTGATTTATTTTCCATAAAATAATCTGTTACAGATATCTTATCTTCAGGTTTCATCTCGCCTTTTGTAACTGTGAACCCTAGAGAATTTGCATAACTTCTGACAATTGATGTTTGATCGCATGAAAGAAGTGCCATATTTTTAATGCCGCTGAATCTTATTTTTTCGATTGAGTCGGATGTATTATTTCTTATTTTATTAGTAAAAACAATATATCCGCAGTATTTCCTGTTAAATGCAACATGTATGACAGTGCCTTGTTTATCAGATCCCTGTGTTTCAACACAATACTCAAACAAAAAATTACTGTTACCTACAAGTATCTCATTACCTGAAATATCAGCAATAATACCCCGGCCTGGAATTTCCTTTGCAGTCATTCCATCAGGAATTTCAAGTTCTTCAACACCGCAGTAACTACGAAGAGCTTTAGCTATAGGATGTTTTGAAACACTCTCAACTTTCGTCACTAACGAAAGAAGATTATTAATTGTTATACCAACAGGGAAAACATCTTCTATATCATATTCGCTTTCAGTAAGTGTTGATGTTTTATTACAGATAAATGTTGAGGCATGATACAAATCATTAATAACAGTTCCGGATTTAATCACTGCACCTTTTAAAAATATTTTACCTATAGTACAAACAGTTGCATAGTAGATATAACTGTAGATACTATATGGACAAAGTAAGAGAAGAAGCATAATAACAGTTTTTGTACTTTCAGACCAATTATGACTAATAAGTGGTGAAAATATACCTGCAATTAAGCAAACAATAAGTAAACTCGGAACATAAAACTGCAAAACTTTATAAACAATACTACCTTGTTTTGTTTTTCTATTAAGAGAATCATCGCAGAAATCAAATATTTTCTGACAAACCCCATCAGAATAATCACAATTTGCCTTTATTACAAGAGGCTTTGATGAATTAATTCCGCCTGAATACACCTTGCTTCCGCAAACGACAGCAATATTTGTAGAAGATTTTGTAATATTAGAATAATCAACAGTAGAAAAACCATCGATAACTATGCCATCTGCAGGAATAATATCCCCTACATTTATTCCTAAAATGTCACCTTTTTTAATTCTTGATGGTTTAATTCTATCTAAATTACCTTCGTTAAGAATATAAGCATCATCAGGCAATAAATCCAAAACCGACATAGTATTATCAGATTGTCTCCGGGAAAGAAAAGACTCTGTAAGTTTAAGGATATCAAAAGATAAAAGTATTATATCGGCGTCAATGAATTTTTTAAGTATCACGCATAATAGTGATGAAATTATGATAAATAATGATTCACTTAAATATCTTGAGTGAATGACATTAACATAGTAATTATATGCAGGCATAATAATAAAAACTATAAATGCCGCAATTCGTAACAGTGAACTAAATGTCAGATGCATATATAGAAAAATCGTAGGAACAACCAATATACATCCAATAATTATTAAAATAAGTCTTGAAACAGAAAATTCAAATCCCGCAATATCCAATTCGGGACTCGCTTTATAGAGAAACGAATCCAGTAAATAACTATTATGATTTTTTCTGTTTTTCTTTTTACTCATAACTTTTTTAAAATTCTCAAAATATTTTTCTTTATAAAATCAAATGTTTCGTTCTTTGAAATCATGGATAATAAAAGATAAATTATTATTCCAAGTGGAATTTGTATAATAAGGGTAAGAATATCCGACAAATTAAAGAAATTGACAAAATAAACAGCGATACCCATAACTGCAGATATTGAAAATGAAGGAAATATATCTTTAATTTGTTCTGAAAATGAGTACCCAATTAATTTTTTATTAGGATACGAATTAATAAATAAATTTATTAATCCTTCTATCAGAAGTCCAACAGCCATTGCTCGAACATCAATAAACAAAGTAATTAAAACAACAATTAAGTCCAAGACTTTTTTTATAATTTCGAGTTTTAAAAAGATATCACTTCTACCAATAGCTTTAATGGCATTTAAATTTGCTGTATGAATTGGAAACAGCGCATAATAAATACAGAAAATTTGAATAAAAAATACACATGGAAGCCATTGTTCAGTAAGAATTAAATTTACAACCGGCTTTGCACAAACAAGAAGGCCAATCATTAACGGCCACATTATATAGGAAGACACTTTAATTGCTTTTTTTGTCATTGCCTTTACTCGTTGGGAACTGTCCTGTTCCTCACTAAGTGCCGGTAAAAGTACACTGTCAATTGAAGTATTGACATTTTCAACAATCAGGTTAGGAAAAATAATACCCTCATTATAATATGCAAGATCGCTAGCAGTATATTTAACGCCTATAATAAGAGGCCTTAATTTATCACTGATTGTATTAAGCAAACTTGATACAAGAAGTTTCCACCCATATGAAAACAACACTTTCAATCGTTCAAACGAGAAGAGGAACTTCGGTCTGAAGTCAACAGTAAGCCAAAGAATTATTGTACCTACAAGATTATTTATCAGATACTGCGCAACGTATGCCCAAACCCCGTAGCCTTTATATGCCATATAAATACCAATAACAGCAGCTATAACAGTACCACCAAGAGTTGAAAAAAAGAATCTTTTAAAGAGCATATTTTTAGAAACATACGCCTGTTGAACGTTCTTAACTCCGGAAATTATAAGAATAAGACCTGTAACGCGGAACAATGACGTAAGCTGGTCATTATCGTATATCTTTGCAAGCAAAGGTGCAGCTAAAAATAATAGAAAATATAGAACTGAACATATTACGATATTAAAGAAAAATACAGATGAAAAATCCAATTCATCTGCATCCTTCTTTTGAATAAGGGCAGTTCCAAACCCACTTTCTACAAAAACCTGAAGAATGTCAGTAACAACAATAACAATCGCTACTGTTCCATAAAGTTCAGGTGCCAGAAGGCGCGCAAGTATAAGTGAAACAACAACTGAAATAAGTTTTGCTCCAACACGTTCAAAAAACCGCCATATTAAATTTGATAATACTTTACTACTATTCACGATAATCAAACATTAAATCATAAATACTTACAGTGTCCCCATCCGAAATACCCATTTTTTCCATTCTGTCATATATTCCGGAATCACGAAGAGTTTTATCAAAATACATTAAAGATTCATTATCTGAAAAGTTAATTCTAGCCATCAAGCGTTGTATCCAAGGACCCTCAACAGTCCAAATATCGTCAAAATGATTAATAATGACATCTTCAGCTGTACCAATTTCGGGTTCAGGAGGAATATAATCAGCTTCAAATGCAGGAATCAACGGTAAATCTTCAAGTTCTTTATAGCACTCTTTAATAAATGCTTCAATACCCTGATGAGTAACAGCACTGAGTTCGAAAAAACAATATCCAAGTTCTTCAACATGGTTACGTAGGCGCTCAATATTACTTTGATCCTCACCTACCAAATCACATTTATTAGCAACAACAAGCTGCCTTCGCTTGGAAAGTTCTTCACTATACTCTTTAAGTTCAAGATTAATTTTATCAAAATCATCTACAGGATCTCTACCCTCAGAACCTGAAACGTCTACAACATGTACAAGAAGTCTGCATCTGTCAACATGCCTTAAAAAATCATATCCAAGTCCCGCACCTTCCGAAGCTCCTTCAATAAGGCCCGGAATGTCTGCCATTACAAAAGATCTGCCTTCATCCACATAAACAACACCCAAATTTGGATAAAGTGTTGTGAAATGGTAATTTGCTATTTTAGGATGAGCTTTACTTACTATACTCAAAATTGTTGATTTACCGACATTTGGGAAACCTATTAGACCTGCATCAGCTAATAATTTAAGTTCAAGTGTAAGTTCAAATTCCTCTCCCGGAAGACCGGGTTTTGAAAATCTAGGTACCTGTCTGGTTGGTGTAGCAAAATGAAGATTGCCCCATCCACCACGTCCACCTTTAGCAACTACAAAATCCTCTCCGGATGACATGTCATGAATAATAGCATTAGTCTTGGTATCTCGAATAACAGTTCCCAACGGAACTTTAATATAGAGAGTCTCTCCATCTTTGCCGTTACATTTTTTACCGGAGCCGGGCAAACCATTTCCGGCAACAAATTTATGTTTATATCTAAAATCTATAAGCGTGGACATATTGTTATCAACTGTAAAAATAACAGAGCCGCCACGTCCTCCATCGCCTCCGTCAGGGCCTCCAGCAGCAACGTATTTCTCACGATGAAACGCAACTGCACCGTCACCGCCTTTTCCGGCTTTTACAATTATTCTGGTTTTATCTATAAAATCTGTCATAAATTAATTAATACCATATCAAAAAAGGCAGGAAATTATTCTTCCTGCCTTTATGCTTATTACTGGGCGATTTCCTCGTAAACGGAAACCTTTTTACGATCCTTACCCATGCGCTCAAACTTGACTTTACCGTCAACTAAAGCAAACAGGGTGTCATCCTTACCTTTACCGACATTAGTGCCCGGATGAATCTTTGTTCCGCGCTGTCTGACAAGGATGTTGCCTGCGAGAACAAACTGACCGTCAGCTCTCTTTGCACCAAGACGTTTAGACTCACTGTCACGGCCGTTCTTGGTAGAACCCATACCTTTTTTATGTGCCATTAAGGTTAACCTCCAATTGTCAAAATAGTGGGATTATGCGTTAATAGATTCAATCTGAACCTTGGAATACGGCTGGCGATGACCCTGTGTTCTGCGATAACCTTTTTTAGGCTTCATTTTATAAACACGGACCTTCTTTGCCTTACCGGTTTTAACTAGATTTGCAGAAACTGTGGCACCTTCAATATAAGGTTTGCCAAAAACAGCATTTTCACCATCAACAACAGCAAGAACTTTGTCGAATTTGAAAGATGCACCAGCTTCATTATCAAGCTTCTCAACATATATTACATCGCCTTCAGCAACGCGATATTGTTTTCCACCGGTAACTATAATAGCATGCTTCATATTTTTCCCCTTTCTTCACAGGACTCGCTTTTGAGGTGGAAAAAATCACTTACAAAACCTCTTCAATGCGGCTCGACTATTTTACATAATTCTTATATAAAAGTCAATAAAAATTTTAACCAACAACCTCAATATCAGAATAATTTATAAGTATTGCGCTTCCTGTTTCTCCGTCTTTTGAAAGCAACATATTGAAGTCTTTACCGCCGGACGAATAAGAAATCATTAATTCAGGAAATCCATCAGGAAGTTTCGCCCTTAACTGCACAGCACTGTTATTTAATACATTGCAGTACCATTCATCACCTATGTGAAGATCATATATTATGCCGCTGCAATCAAGATATAAATCATTTTCTGAATTATCAACAGTTACAAGATCTATTATTTCTTTACCGGAGGAATTCTCGTTGGTTATTTCTAATAACCCAGCTTCATTTTTTTCGGCTTCAGGATACGACTCACTCAGAGCAATAT
>R06__coassemble_356_pt1 | contig 16831 bp, 18 predicted proteins | sample R06__metabat2_high_PE_044 | metagenome-assembled genome bin R06
AAAAGCATATAAAATTATGAAAGCAGTGTCTTTAACCCTGCTATATATTCGCTACTGCACCCACAACAACCGCCTATGTATGATGCATATTCTAAGGCAGGTTTAGATTCAGCTATAAACTGCTGCGGTGTATACTCGCTTATGCTGTTGCCGGAAGAATCAAGTATAGGTTTTCCGCTGTTTGGCTTGAATATGAGAGGAAGAGAAGTGTATTCCTTAAATTCTTTTAAAACCTTAACAGCTTCTATTGGCCCAAGTGAGCAGTTGATGCCTATTGCGTCGACTCCTAGTGGTTCAATGAGCTCGATATAGTCCTTCACTGAATTTCCCATCATGGTTTTGCCAACAGCTTCAAATGACATTGATGAAAATACAGGAAGTGAGTATCTTTTTGCTACGGTAACTGCAATGCGCATCATTTCAATATCCATAAATGTCTGCAAATAAATACCTTCACAGCCACTAGAAACACCAGCGCTTATTACTTCATCGTAAAGCTGCTCACACTCATCTTCTTCTAAATCTCCGTAAGGCTCAAGAAGCATGCTGAGAGGCCCAAAAGGCAGATATACCTTTACATCAGTGCCCTTTACACAGTCAAGAGCTAATTTAACACCTTTTGCAACAACATCTTTTGCATCATACACAGATGATCTTTTAACTGCCGGAGGATTTGCACCGAATGTATTTGCAAGAATTATTTCAGCTCCCGCAGCGATCATTCTTTTGTGATGTTCAATCACGATTTCCTCGTGTTCAATATTATATTTCCATACTGGATCGCGGCTGAGACCATGCTCCTGTGCAATTTCCCAAAGTGTAGTTCCAACTCCACCATCAAGAAGTGTTATCTTTCTATCCATATAAATCCACCTGAATTAAAAATGTGGCGGTGACCGAAATTGTGGGCCATCGCCGAATTGTTTTTTGTACGAAATTATTTTGTGCAGAAGGAAAGTGCGGCAGCAGCTGCCGAATATGCATCAGCAGTAAAAAGATCTGCTCCGATTCTGTCACAGAACTCCTGACTTACGGGGGCCCCACCGACCATAATCTTTACGCTGTCTCTGATTCCTGCTTCTTTACATGCATTAACTACAGTTTCCATTTCCGGCATTGTAGTTGTGAGAAGAGCTGAGCATGCAATTACATCTGCATTGTTTTCCTTTACTGCCTGGACGAACGCATCGGCATCAACATCAACACCAAGATCGATAACCGTAAGACCTTTGCCTTCCATCAGTATACGGACAAGATTTTTACCTATATCATGGAGGTCACCTTTGACGGTTCCAAGAATAACGGTACCTTTTCCCTGACCTTCTCCGTCACCAAGGTGAGGCTTTAAAACCTCAATGCTTTTAGACATTGCACGGGCTGCAATTAAAACTTCAGGGACGAAAATCTCGTTGTTTTTAAATTTCTGGCCGACAATGCTCATTCCGGAGAGAAGGCCTTTTTCAAGTATATCTGCAGCGCTGATGCCATCTTCGAGCGCCTGCTCACAAAGAGCTTTGACTTGCTTGGCTTTTCCAAGCTGCATTAATTCACATATCTGATCAAATATTTCTGCCATATTATTTCTCCTTAATCAAGCGGATACTGCCCAAGTTCCTGGGCGTATCTGAATAAAGCTATTGCGTTTTCCGGGGGAACATTTCTCTGAATGTGATTTGACGGAGAAAGAATATATCCGCCACCCTTGCCGAGAGCGTGTACTCTCTTGTCTATCTCATTTTTGACATCCTCATCTGTTCCCATGATTGCCTGCTGAATATCCACGGCACCGTGAAGAACGACTCTGTCGCCGTATCTTGCTTTGATAGATGCAGAATCCATATCTCTGCATAGCGGCTGAAGAGGATTCATAATATCTACACCGCAGTCTATAAATTCGTCAATAAGGTCTGCAACATCTCCACATGAGTGCATCATTATCTTAACGTTCGGATATTTTTCTTTTACTGACTTGTAGAGCTTAGTGTATGGTTCTTTGAAGAAGTCTTCAAACATTTTATTGGAAATAAAGGGAGCGTTCTGAGCACCGAAATCAGATGTGAATTCAACCCAACCAATATAGGGAGCTATTGGCTCAAGATAGTTTATGTTAAGTCTTATAAGGTAATCCGTAACTTTATCTATCAGCAGTCTTGCAAAGTCTTCCTCTTCATAAAGGTCACAGAAGAAATTCTCAGCCCCTCTTAAATACTGACAGACGTCAAAAATCTGACCGGAGTTTGCAGAGCATGCGGTAACATATTTATCAGTTCCTTCATAGTACTCTTTAGCAAGCTCTTCAAGACCTTCAAATCTGCCGGGATCATCCGGATCGGGTACTTTGTAAGCGACAAGGTCCTCCATCTCTGCATCTTCCAGCGGAGAATAAACTATAGTTGGATAAAGACCTACTATGGACCTTCCTATACCCCATTCGTCATAAATGACGCCTTTTTCGTCCTTCCAGGATTTGAAGTTCTTGGCTTTACCTATATTGATATGACGGAAGTCTCCACCAAGGGCATCAGCTAGTGTGTAGTCTTCATATTCTGTATCTTTGCCGGGTCTTATGAGTCTGCCGGTTTTTTCCCAGTCTATACCGAGAATAGAGCACATTGATTTGTAAAGGTCGGTGTTGATTCTGCTTGCACTGCCCCATATGTCTATAGGTATGCGGTCGCCTTCTTCATGATTGAGAGCCTTAGCCACACGTTCACGTGATGTCATAAAAAATTCTCCTTTACGCAGTATTTTAATTCAGTATAATTCATTTCAAAAATTGTATCAACAGCACAAAAACTTATAATTGCACAAATGTCCAAAAAGTTATATATTCGTTACATGGTTAAAGACGAAAAAATAAAAACACTTATAAAAGTTGCAAAACTTTATTATTTGGGGCATATGACGCAGCAGGAAATCGCGGATATGCTAGATACTTCACGCTCAACGATTGCAAGAATGCTGATTGAGGCTGAAAGGAAGAAAATAGTAAGGATTGAGATCTCGGATACCTATTTCGATTTTGAACAGGCGTCTGAAGAAATAAAAAAAGCCTACGGTTTGCAGTTTGTTGAAATTGTGCCGTCAAGTACAAATATTTCAAGCACAAGGCTTACAATGGGTGAAGTTGCAACTTCTCATCTTAATAGCTATATAAAGGAAAATTCCAGAATAGGCCTTTCCTGGGGCAATAATATAAGTGCCTTTGTAAGCGCATATCACAGCAAAAAAACTTATCCTCATGCAAAAGTTGTCCAGATGGTAGGAGGATTTTACAATTCCATAAATTATATGGATGGACATGACCTGGCAAGAAAACTTGCAGATAAAATGGGCTGTGAATTTTCATGCCTTCAAGCTCCGATGTTTGTAGGCAACGAGGAATTAAGAGACTTAATGCTTCAAGAGGAAGATGCAAAGGCACATTTTGAACTGATGGAGCAGATTGATATAGCAGTTATGAGCATAGGATTTGCGGACTACTCTGAAACACCGTCTTTTTATGAAAAATATCTGGATGAAAAATCTGCCAAGGAGATAAACTCTCGGGGCCTTTGCAATATATGCGGTCATCAAATAGATATGTATGGAAATGAGCCCGAGACAAGCCTTTCCAAACGTCATATTGGGATTTCACTTGAGACGATAAGAAAAATACCGATGGTAATAGGAATGTGTAATGGTAACAATAAAACTGCTGCAATACTGTCTGTTATTAACGGAGGATACATAAACGGTCTTATTATTGACGAAGTTGCGGCTATTCCATTACTGCACGTAGAAGGAATAGAACTATAGGGACGAATAAAGCAAAAAATATGATGCAGAAGTTAAAGCTTTTGCATCATATTTTTTGCTTTGGGATTAAAATAGGGAGTGAAATTCTATGTTTTTAACTCTTTGGAGAGTTCTGAAATTCTGTTTGCAAGCATAATGCAGTCATCATCCGTCTGCCCGTGTCCGAAAGACAATCTGATACAACCACGTTCATATTCTCTAGGTATATTGATTGCCTTGATTACATGTGAAGGTTCAACGCTCTTTGAGTTGCAGGCAGAGCCCATGGAGACGCAGAAATCATCCATACCGAGATAAAACAGCATGCCCTCAGCCTCAACATCCTTAAAAGCTACATTTAAGACGGATGGGGATGTTATATTCTCAGGAGAGTTAATCATGGCGTTATTTTCCTCAAATATTTCCGTCATGATTCTCTTATGATGTATCATATTTTTGACATCTTCGCTGCGGCTTTCCTTTAAAAGAGTTGCGGCTTTTCCAAATCCTACAATTCCTGCAACATTTTCGGTGCCGCCACGTCGTCCGCCTTCTTGCTGGCCACCATGCATAAACGGAGCAATTTCAACTCCTTCTTTAATAAGTAATGCACCGCAGCCCTTCGGGCCGTAAATCTTGTGTGACGAGATTGAAATCATATCGGCATTTAAAGATCTGAAATCAAGGTCCTGATTTGTTAAAGCCTGAACGCAGTCGGAATGAAAAAGAGCACCGGACTTGTGCGCAAGATCGCAGATTTTATAAATATCCTGAATTGTTCCGAGTTCATTGTTTACATACATTACAGAAACAAGTGCGCAACTTGAGTCAATCATGGTCTCAAGCTCAGCCATATTTACTCGTCCGTATCTGTCGACAGACGGCATTACAATTTCAAAACCGAAATTTTTTAAAAACTCACAACTTTCAAGAATTGCATGATGCTCAATTGGAGAAACAACAATTTTTGTTCGACCATTTTTCTTTCCGTAAAGAGCACCACTTATAATGGCTGTGTTATCTGCCTCGGTTCCGCCGGATGTAAATACTATTTCGCTTTCTGCACAGTTACAAAGGGAGGCAAGACTACAGCGTGCCTCATCAATGGCTGCATGTACTCCTCTTCCGCCACGATATAGGGAAGATGCGTTGAAAAACTTATCGCCAAGAAATGGCCTCATGGCCTCGAAAACTTCAGGCGCAACAGGCGTTGTTGCAGAATAATCAAAGTAAAGCATATTATGCCTCAAAAACTACAGACACAGAGCATCAGATATTTTTTCAATCAGCTCTTTTTCATTGTCATGATTGATAAAGGGCTTACCTGAAATCACAGGACACTTCTGGTCTTTAAAATAAGGGAACATCTCAACTATGCAGTCGTAATGTCCGGCAACATAGCCTGTTTCCCAGAGATTTTGTATTTTAACGTCAATATCGACGCCTCTTTCGGCGCATCTTTCGGTAATTTTCTGCCCGGCAACGAGCATAGTGGTGCCGCAGAGTCCGCCGGCTATCAACAGTTTTTTACTCATTTATTAGCCTTCTTCGTATTCATCCGAACGACTGAGAATATCTACAACTTCTTCAGCCGAGGATGCATTTTTTATATCTTCAAGTAAAGAAGGTTTGGACATGCATTCCATCAGCTCACCGAGAGCTTCGACATGGTCGTCGTCACTTGACGCGTTGGCAAGCAGGAATACAAGCTCAACATCAACTGTGTCTTCAGGATCTGCAATATTATGAAATGTAACGGGATTAGAAAGAATTCCGACAGCTGTGCCTGTTTTTTTGCAGTCATCGGAAAAAGCATGAGGGATTGCAGCAAAAACTCCGTCAGATGGGAGACCTGTTGGATATTCATTTTCACGTGCAATTACTGCGTCGCAGTATTTTGAGCCAATATATCCTTCTTTTTCAAGAACGGCACAAAGTTTGCGTATGGCATCATCTCTATCAGATGCCTCAAGATTCATTATTACGAGTTCTTTGACTGATTCTATCATTGAAAATCTCCTGCATATAGGATAATCTCGCCGCATATATTATGCGGCGAGATTAGTACTTAAATCAATAACTTATTTAAACAAACTGAAAATTGCGGAAATAAGGTTACCGAGAAGGTCACCGCCCATATCAAAGCTGCTGTTAATGGGAGTTGCATCAGCAAGTCCGCACAGAGCCATTGTTGCTGTATGAATCTCTGCGAAGTTTGTTGCGAGATAAAGTACAGGGATGGACCAAATAAGAACGAACAGAATGATTCTGAAAACGTTGCCCTTGAGCTGAGGAGCAACAGCACCGCACCAGTAAGGAACAATAGCAAGAGATGCTATCGGGAGGAGCTTGTTACCGGGAAGAATAACTGCAAGGATAACTATGAGAGGATAGAGAACAACTGCGGAAGCCATTACGGAAGGATGACCGAGAAGTGCTGCACAGTCAACGCCGACGTAAAGGTCACGGCCGTCAAACTTATCCTGAACGAGTTCAACAATAGCGTTTGCAATAGGAATAACACCTTCGCAAAGAACGGAAACTGTCTTGGGAAGGAATACCATCAGAACGCCAACCTGAATACCGAGCTGCATGCAAGCATTGTACTGGTACTTAGCAAGGATACCGATGATAATACCGATAACAAAGCCCATTACGCCGAGTTCGCCGAAGACACCCATCTTTTTACGGATGTTCTCAGGTGACCAGTCAATATCTCTGACGCCGGGGATGGCTTCAATGAGTTTATTGAACGGCTTTGCAATTAGTCCGAGAAGGTTTACAGTACATGGTACCGAAATACCCGGCATTTCATTGAATTCCTGATAATCTTTTGCTGTAAGGTCAGCTACGAATGAGCCGATTGTGAGGAAGATAACTGCTGCGATGACACCGAGAACGATGCTGCCTGTCATGCACCATACGAAGCCACCGAGTACGTTGCCGTGCCAGATGCTCCAGATATCTGTCCACATTGTTTTTGTGCCCTTGCACAGAATGAGAATAAGGTTAACGAGTAATGTTCCGATAATGACAAATGCAAGGCCGGGCCATGCAAATGCAATACCTGAGCTGCCCCAGCCGACGTCAACAACAGACATGTCTTTAGAGAAGTTCTGTGAGAAGGCTGTGATTGCCGGTGTGAGTGCATCAGTAGCAGCATTGATGATTATGGAAAGACCTGCAAGACCGATACCTGTGTAGATACCACCACGAAGGCTCTTGCCAAATCCTGCTTTGAAGCACAGACCGAAAATGAACATTACGATTGCTACGAGAACTGAGCTGCCGAGTCCGCCAAGGAATCCAGCAACCGCTGTTGCAATGTTTTGCATTTTGTTTCCTCCTGTTTTTTATTTTTTCAAATTAAATTTTGAACAAATTAATCAGTACAGATTTCATCCATAAGAGCAAGGATCTCCTCGGAGAGCTTCTCTTTTGCGGATTTGCTTCCTATAAGGAAAGGAAGTCCCTGTACGGAAGGTGCCTTGAAATTCGGGTCAACCTTCGTCATCCATACAACGACCATATTGTCGCGTCCATTGTACGGCTGAATGTCGCCTATCATTGCGTGTATAACTTCAATATCTGAACGCCCGTGATCACGAAGATAGTCTATAAGTCTGTTTTTGGCATTTAAGGATGTATTTATCCCAGCTCCGCAGACACAGAGTATAAGTTTGTTGTTCATGATTCTCCCTCCTGTTTGCAAGTGAAAATATTGTAAAAATTTTATTATTCAAATAAACAAAAGTCAACTTGACCTTTAAACAAAGTTGAACATTTGTGCATTTTCTGATGAAAGCTCATAGGAACTTTCGCATACTGCGGATTTAATTTCGGGAATCGCCGAGGCTGACATCGAAAATTCATCAAGTCCCATACCGAGAAGAATCGGGAATGCATTTTTATCTGATGCAAATTCACCGCACATTCCAACAGGTATTCCCTCTTTATGCCCACAGTCAATTATACGCTTTATGGATCTCAAAACTGAAGGTTCAAATGAGTCGTAAAGATAAGATATCTTTTCATTTCCCCTATCAACTGCAAGTGTGTACTGGGTAAGATCGTTTGTGCCTATTGAAAAGAAATCAACATGTTTTGCAAATACGTCAGCCATGATGGTTGCTGCAGGTGTTTCCATCATCATGCCAATCTTTATGTCCTTGTTGTAGGCAATGCCTTCGTCATCCAATTCGGACATACATTTCTTTGCAATGGCGTTTGCGCTAAGCAGTTCCTTCTCGGATGCAATCATCGGGTACATTATTTTTATATTACCGAATGCAGACGCCCTCAAAAGAGCGCGCATCTGTGCGCGAAATACCTCAGGTTTGTCCAGACATATTCTTATTGCACGATATCCAAGGAACGGGTTAAGCTCGTTGCCAAAATCAAAGTAGGGAAGGCCCTTGTCTCCTCCTATGTCGAGAGTCCTTATAATAAGTTCTTTGCCGTCAAGAAGCTCGGCTGCTTTTTTATAAACAGCAAACTGCTCATCTTCTGTCGGAAAATCACTGGAATGCATATAAAGAAATTCGGTCCTGAAAAGACCTACACCATCGGGATTATATTTAAGAGAATTCTCGATATCTTCGATACTGCCAACATTTGCACAGACAAGAATTTCTTTGCCGTCCTTTGTAACTGACTTTCCAGATGCACGTTCTAAAAGAAGCTTCTCCTGCTGCTCAAACTCGTCTTTTCTAAGCTTGTAACTTTCAAGTGTAGCTTCGTCAGGTGAAATTTCAATTTCGCCTAAAAGGGCATCAAATGCTATGACGTCGCCATCTTTAACAGCATCCATAATACCCTCTGCACCGACAATGGCCGGAATATTTAGGCTCCTTGCTATAATGCACACATGGCTTGTTACGCCGCCTTTTTCCGTTATAAAACCATCTACAAGATTAAAATCCATATTTGCCGTATCGGACGGAGTGAGATCCGACGCAACAACTATGACATGACTTTTGAGATTTTCAAACGGGTTATCGGAAACACCTTTAAGCTTCTGCATTATCCGTTTACCTATATCCCGCATATCTGCAGCACGCGCCATCAGATACTCATCTTCGATGGATTCAAATTCTTCTGCGATTTCTTTTATCGCTCTTTCTACTGCTGACTCGGCATTTAGACCTTCATCTATAAAACTGAATACACTTTCTTCAAGTGAAGGATCTTGTATGAGATCGATGTGGGCTGCAAATATATCATTTTGTTTTGCAAGTACTTCTAAATCCAAAGACGCAGCTTCAACAGCCTTTGAAAAGAAATCCTTTTCAATAGAGGCATCTTTTACCTCAGTATTGTCGGCTTTAAGCTCCAGATTATTTACAACGAATGCAGGTGCAATTGCAATACCTTTAGAGAAAGTCCTTTCAACCTTCAAAGACTTCATGAAAATTATTCTTCCTCTCCGAAACCGGAGTCTATAAGTGCTGTGATATTTTCAACTGCTACAGCTTCATCGGGACCCTCGGCTTCAATACTCACGGGTGTGCCTTTAACAAGAGCCAAAGCCATAACCTTGATTATGGATTTTGTATCAGCACTTTTACCTGAATTGAGATTTGTTATCATTATTTTCGATTCATATTTTTTGCATTCCTGAGTGAAAATGCTTGCAGGACGTGCATGTATTCCGGTTTTATTGATTACAACAGTTTCTTTTCTGGTCATTACTGGGACCTCCGTTCTCAACGTTTTTGTTTTTTCAATTATACCGATTTGCTTGAATAAATGTCAACGAGACAAGCACTGATGATTGAACAAATGTGCACAATTCTGACAAGTATTTTTGGACTTTCTTGCATGCTTTTTGAACGATTTAAAAAAGACGATTTGACAATTTAGAGGAATGCAGCTGAATTATGTGATAATCGTTCAGATTATGGGCTTTTTTATGGAAATTAATGATTGGTGTGCAGGTTTTTCTACGTCTTTATGCACCATGACATCCATGGCACTCCTTGACAATATGTCGGATACGACATATTATATTAAACATACGGTGGTGATGTTAAAATACAGATTGAGTTTTATGTTACAAAAAGTGGGAAATGTCCGGTTGAGGAATTCATCGAGTCACTGGAACCTAAAATGCATGCTAAGGTATTGCGGACAATTGACTTGCTAGAGACAAATGGTACAGATTTGCGGGAACCGTATTCGAAATCTATTGGTGACGGGATATTTGAACTGCGGATTAAGCAAGGTTCGGATATATCCCGTGTCTTATATTTTTTCTTCGTTGGAAACATGGCAATACTGACCAATGGCTTCATTAAGAAGTCTCAGCATACTCCACCCAGCGAAAAGGAACTGGCAAAGAAATACAAGGATGACTACGAAAGGAGAAATTTAAAATGAGCAGATATACTGAATTTAAGAAAAAATCGCTTGAGAATCCTGAAATCCGTGAAGCATATGAAGAACTTCAGCCTGAATATGACATCATTCAAGCAATGATTGACGCAAGAAAAAGTAGGAATATGACGCAAAAGGATTTATCAGATGTGACAGGAATTACCCAGGCTGACATTAGTCGTATTGAGAACGGAACGAGGAACCCCAGCCTAGAGATGGTAAAGAGATTGGCAGCCGGCATGGGAATGCGTCTTAAGTTGGAGTTTGTTCCCATAGAACATAGCTAATAATTTTAACTTCAACGAACATATATTAAGAGCATCTTAGAGAAATCTGAGGTGCTTTATTCATGTCAAAAAGGGAGAAAGAAGAGCAAGAATGAAACATATTTTATTTCCTGTAGGACAAACAATCACATTTAATACCAATTGTATTGGAAAACTTCAATTATTTCTTTCAAATACAAACGCATATAAAAATGGCCCACAGTCAACATAAAAGGACTACTGGTATTCCCGCGGGGTTTTAGAGATTCCGAACGAATATCGATATATAAAAAAGGATAGTTTTTAACTACCAATCTGAAAAATCAGAAGGATGCTAAAAACTATCCTGATTATGTATTACTCAAATATAAAGAGAGTGTTTTTCTCTGTTATTTGCGTTTTTTCGGCAGATGGATGCTTTTACCTAAAGCATCTGCACATGCTTCCATAAATGCTTCGGACATAGTTGGATGAGCGTGGATTATGTCGGAAGCTTCGTAAACGGATATTTCCATTGTCATGAGATCTACTGCCTCAGCTGCCATTTCAGCGGCATTTCCGCCGAGAACATGTACGCCGACAATTTCCCCGTAGTTTTTCTCGGCAAGTACTTTTACAAAACCATCTGTTGCACCGGATGCAAGGCACATTCCGTTGCCGGAGAATGGGAATTTGCCTATGAGCAGATCGGACGAGTAAGTTTTCTTTGCATCGTTTTCGGTTAAACCGACTGAAACAGCTTCCGGCATTGTGTGAATTATATTAGGAGTTTTTGAAAGGTCACATATTTTTGAAATGCCCATTGCGTTTGAAGCAGCATCTGTGCCCATTTTTATTGCGGATGATGCAAGCACTGAGCGGTTTGTTACGTCACCGCATGCATAAACAGAACTTATATTTGTTCTGCAGAACTCATCAACGATTACATGATTGCCCTCTGTTGCTATTTTGCCATACATATCTCCAAGAGCGTCACAAACACTGTCACGTCCGACACAAAGAAGTATTGTATCCGCCTCAATATTTTCTCCGTCAACCGTTACATAGGTTTTCTCGTCTTCATCGTATATTTTCTGTACGGATTTTGAAAGAATGACTCTGACGCCTGAAGCTTCAAGCCCTGCTTTTATCCCTGCTGAAAGGTCTGTGTCAAGAGATGAGCAGATCCTGTCTGTTGCCTCAACCAGAGTTACTTTGCTTCCGTAAAGAGCAAATGGCTGAGCGAACTCGCATCCTACTATTCCTCCACCTATAATAACGAGGTTTTCAGGAACATAATCAATATCTAAAAGCTCGTCGGATGTTACAACCTTTTTGTTGTCTATTCCCTCTATAGGAATCATTTTGACTTTACTTCCGGAGCAAAGAATAATGCTCTTTGCTTCGTAGTTTACGCCTTCACAAACAACCGTTGTGGCATCTTTCAGCTTCGCTTCGCCTTCAATTACAGTAACTGCGTTGGATTTAAGAAGCTTTTTTACTCCACCTGTAAGTTTTTCGACAACACCGTTTTTATATTCGACAACTTTTTTCATATCTACGCTTGCCGAAACGGGAGAGGAGAACACGACACCACGTAGAGGCGCTTTATTGAAAGAATCTATTGCCTCACCTGTTTTTACAAATGTTTTTGTAGGAATGCATCCGCGGTTAAGGCATGTTCCGCCTACCTGGGCTTTTTCAAAAAGGATAACTTTTCCACCAAGTTGTGCACTTCTTATGGCAGCGCAGTATCCCGCCGGTCCGCCACCTATAACGGCAACATCATAAATTTCTGACATTTTAAAACCACCTTTTATAGAAGAATAGTTACAGGATTTTCAAGGTATGCCTTGATTTTTGCTAAAAACATTGCAGCCGGCACGCCATCGACGAGTCTGTGGTCAAATGAAAGGGAAAGTCCCATCATTTTGCGCGTTCCGACAGTTCCGTCGTCTTTTAAGAACAGCTCGTCCTTAACTCCGCCGACACCAAGTATTCCGCTGTCAGGCTGGTTTATTATGGGAGTTGAGAATTCAACACCATATGAGCCAAGATTAGATACCGAGAAACAGCTTCCCGTAAGCTCGTCAGGGAGAAGCTTTCCACATTTTGCACGGGATGCAAAATCTTTTACTTTGAGATGGATGTCAGTAATGGTCATTTCATCTGCATCGACAATAACAGGGACAAGAAGTCCACCATCAACGCTTACAGCACATCCGAGATTTACATAGTTAAGACTTACAAGTTCATTGCCCTCAAGTCGTACACGAAACTCCGAAGTTTCTGCAAGAGATTTTGCTACAGCTTTAAGAACAAAGTCGTTGATTGTGAGCTTGTCTTCTTTTTCTTTGCCATCATTTGCACGCTGACGAAGAGCCATGAGCTCCGTGACATCAGCAGAGCGCATAATAACGGCTGCAGGAATCTCATTTGAGGATTTAAGCATTCTTTCAGCTATTACTTTTCTCATTCCCGGAAGCCTTGAGCGAGTTTCGGTATGTTTTTTCTTGGTGGAATAAAGGGCTTTTTCAACATCACCCTTCATAACTTTCCCATTAAAGCCAGTGCCTTCAACACTTGAGATGTCTACGCCGGTTGCATCAGCCATTCTCTTTGCTACAGGACTTGCTTTGACATCTTTTGCATAAACCTCTCCGCCTTTTCCTGAACCTTTGACATCTTTAAGATCAATGCCACTTTCATTTGCAAGCTTTTTTGCATAGGGAGTTGCCGGAACGGACGATGTAGCAGAAACGGATGAATTTGCGCATGAACTGCTGTCCGCGGTGACATCAGAAGACGATGAGACTTCACATTTTCCGCATTCGGGGATAGCTTCCCCTCTTTCACCAATCCAGCCCATTGTCTCAAGTACCGGAACAACATCATTCTCTTTTGAAATGAGCGCAAGTATAACGCCGGATGCAGGGGATTCCGCTTCCATGGCGATCTTATCTGTTTCAATTTCCATTATGGGCTCATTGAGCTTAACCTCGTCGCCGACATTTTTGAGCCAGCGAATGAGAGTACCTTCTTCCATTGACATGCCCTGTTTAGGCATGAATATAGCAGTTGCCATTACTTAGTAACCTCCTTAACAAAGAACTTCTCTTATGGCCTTTTCTATACGGCCTGTATTTGGCAGAACTTCACTTTCAAGAATCGGACTGAAAGGAATGGGACAATCGAGAGCACCGACACGTTTGATTGGCGCATCAAGATAGAAAAATGCCTCACTGTCACATATTCTTGATGCAACTTCAGCTCCGAATCCGCCTGTCTTTACAGCCTCATGAACAATGACTAATCTGTGAGTCTTCTTTACGCTTTCAATTACGGCGTTGTCATCAAAGGGTACAAGAGTTCTCATGTCCAGAACTTCTGCATCTATGCCTTCAGCTTCAAGCTTTTTGGCTACATCAAGGCACATCTGAACTGTGCGACCCCATGTGACTAATGTTACATCTTTTCCGCTCCGACGGCACTTTGCTTCGCCAAAGGGGATATAATATTCTTCCTGAGGTACTTCGCACTTTGTTTTGTATAGAAGTTTGGTTTCGAGGAATATTACAGGGTTATCATCACGGATTGCTGTTTTAAGTAGGCCTTTGGCATCGTATGCATCAAAGGGAACTACAACTTTTAATCCGGGTACATGGGCATACATTGCCTCAAGACACTGCGAGTGCTGAGCTGCAGCGCCTGTTCCGCCACCCTGAGGAGTCCTAAGAACCATTGGAACTTTATTTTTACCTGCAAACATATAGTGTATTTTCGCAGCCTGATTTATTATCTGATCAAAACATACGCTTGCAAAATCTGAAAACATTATTTCAACTATCGGACGATATCCCATCATTGCGCTGCCTACTGCAGCTCCGACAAATGCGGTTTCAGATATGGGAGTTTCACGTACACGCTCAGGACCGAATTCTTCAAGCATTCCTTTGGAGACGCCGAAACAACCGCAATATGCACCTATATCTTCGCCCATCAGGTAAACTTTCTCATCCTTGCGCATCTCTTCGTTCATTGCTTCGCGGAGCGCTTCGCAGTATGTTATTATTCTTTTATCATCAGCCATTTTACTGCCTCCTCTTTAGTCAGCCCAGACATTGTCATAGAGATGATCAATTGTAGGAACAGGACTTGCTTTGGCATATTCTGCCGCATCTTCTATGATTTTTGTGGATTCCTTATCAAGCTCGTCAATTTCGGACTGTGTAAGCACATCGTTTTCAAGAAGAACTTTCTTGAAACGGTCAATGGGATTATGCTCGAGCCACCAGTCTATTTCTTCCTTTGTTCTGTATAGGTTTCCGTCACTCTTGGAGTGACCTGATGTGCGGTAGGTGTGTTCAACAACAAGAACAGGCATTTTGTTGTTGATAACATATTCACGTGCTTCTTTAATTGTTTCATAAACAGCGAGCACGTCGTTTCCGTCACATTCAAAGGCCTCGATTCCGTAAGGAATTCCTCTTTTTGTAAGGTCCATGTCGTTTACGACTCTATCAAGAGGTGTGGACATACCGTAGGTGTTATCTATAATTACAAACATTACAGGGAGTTTCCATGTAGCTGCAAGATTCATGCTCTCATGTACAGCACCCTGATTTGATGCACCATCTCCGAAAAAGTCAAGAACAACGCAGTCTTCTTTCTTGTCCATTTTTACTGCAAGAGCTGCACCACATGCAAGAGGAGCGGAGGCTCCGAGTATTCCATTTGAGCCAAGAATTCCCTTGTCCGGGTCAGCTATATGCATGGAACCGCCTCTGCCGTGGTTTGTTCCGTTTTCTCTTGAGAGCATCTCGGCCATCATCTCATTGATATCGACGCCTTTGCCTATGAGCTGGCCATGCCCGCGGTGAGTTGAAAACATATAGTCTGTTTTCTTGATTGCGGCAGTGGAGCCGACAGCTGTTGCTTCTTCACCGATTCCTGGATGCATTGTGCCGTATATAAGGCCCTGTGCGAAAAGCCATATAAGCTTTTCCTCAAACTTGTGTGCTTCCATCATTTTGATAAGAAGATCCTTCATGAGCTCTTTATCTTTTAAAAGCTCCTTGTCTTTAACACCTGTCCCTTCCCAGGTGCATTTGTCCCTGCCGGAGGTACGATTGGCAGCATAAACCACTTTTTCCATTCAAAAACCTCGTTTTATAAAAAATTATTTGACTTTTTAAATCTGTATATTTACAATTGTAAACATACTTTACATTTGTAAATTAATTATATTACATTATAAAAATAAGTTCAATTAAATTTTCCGACAAAGAAGAAATTAGTGAAGAAGGACGGTCGGGAAGCTACGATAAAGAGGATATAGAAGATGAGTTTTTCAGCGGAAAAGCATTACGAGCTTATGGTAAGAAGTGCTTACTATTATTATAAGCAGCAGCTAACACAGACAGAAATTGCATCTATGCTCGGAATTTCAAGGTTGTCACTTGGAAGAATACTTAAAGATGCTCGTGATGAGGGTGTTGTAACGATCGAAATAAATGACAGAAGAAACCTTTTGAAATGTCTTGAATGTGAAATTGCACTCAAGGAAAAATATGGATTGAAAAATGCGGTTGTTGCGCCGGAAGCGCAAGGTGGCGATGTGGAATATGCTATAGCAAAATCCGCCGCAGAATATATATCCTCTGTTATAAGACCAGGTATGACAGTATCGCTTGCATGGGGAAAGACGATTAACACAATGGTTAATATTCTTCCTGAAAATAAAAACATTAAGGACTTAAATGTTCTGACTCTTGTCGGAGGAGGCGGAACAACAGATTCTACAATGCAGCCGGGAATGCTTGCGGGAAGTTTTCTTAGTAAATATAACGGTAGCGGATATGTTATAAATGCTCCGTTTTTCTGCCGCAGTGAGGAAAGCTGCGCGAGCATAAAAAAAGAACCCGGTGTTGCCGATGTTCTTAAAAGATGCGCTGAGTCCGATATATCAATAGTAGGAATAGGCGAAAAACCGCATACAAAAGATGACTATTGGGCTTATAAAGTATATGGCCAAGCAGAAATCGAAAGAATAATTTCACAAGGAGCAGTTGGCGACATATGCGGGATATATATTAATGCCGGCGGTAATGAATGCTGCGATAATATTACAGGAAGAATAGTTGCTGCAAGCCTTGAGGATTTAAAAAAATCCAAATGTGTCATAGCTCTTGCAGGTGGCAGAGGAAAATGCGAATCTGTCAAGGCAGCCCTTGCCGGCAATTATATAGATGTGTTGATAACAGACCTTGATACAGCGGGAAAACTTATAGATGTTCATTGAGAAACGGACAATTATTTTTAAACATGAAGGCAAATCACAATAAACTCCAGATTTGGCCTTTAGACAGTCGCAATATTATTGAATTGTTCATAATTTTATGCTAATCTTCAATTAAGAAGGTGATTAAAAAGTA
>R06__coassemble_368_pt1 | contig 16549 bp, 11 predicted proteins | sample R06__metabat2_high_PE_044 | metagenome-assembled genome bin R06
GTCATGTGAGGTTTCACAATAAACACCCAGAATATTAAAATTGTATTGCAAGTTTTGTTTCTTACGCTTAAAGCGTATATGAATTTTAAAAATTGAGGCATCAAATGATTAAATACAGGAAAATAATACCAATATTTTTAACATTAATTATACTTGCACTCTGCACAGGATGTAGAGCAGAAGAAGGAAATATCATTTTGGCAGAAAATGCACCGCAATCGTTAACAGAAGCAATGGAATACTATGGTGAGTGCAGGCTTGGAGTACAGACTGGTTCTTCTACGGTTTCTACTGCAGAGGAGTATTTCCCCAATGCCCAAATCAGTTATTTTACAACTGGTTCAGACCTTAAATCTGCATTACTCAACAATAAAATAGATGCGTTTATTTATGATGCCCCTGCTGCCAAAATAATGTATAAAGAGGACCCAAGTTTTAAAATTTATGAAGGCAATATTTATTCAGAATATTTTGCATTCGCATTTGACAAGAATACAGGTAAAGAACTCTGCGAAAAGATGAATGTTTTCTTGAAAGAAATCAGTGCAAATGGTGTTAAAGAGGAGCTTGAGGAAAAATGGATTAACGCGGATGATTCAACTTCTATTGCAATTGACATAAACAGTCTTCCTTCTACAAATGGTACACTCTCTGTTGTCACTGAACTCGCTTTTCCGCCTTTCGAATATTTTCAGGGATCTGACGAAATTGCGGGCATGGAGATGGAAATGCTCGCTCTATTTGCGCAGGAATATGGCTATGCATTGAATATAGAAAATGTTGATTTTTCAACTGTTATATTAAGCCTTACCACCGGAAAGGCTGACATGATTGCCTCTGCTCTTGCAATTACAGAAGAAAGACAAGAGTCTGTTTTATTTTCAGATCCATTCTATGAAAGCGGACCTGTTCTCTGTATCTCTAACGTTTCAAGCAGCGGAGAATCTTCCAAAATTATTGAAAGTTTTAACAAAACATTTATTAAGCAGGACAGATGGAAGCTCTTTACCAATGGCATGTTGGTTACACTTCTGATTTCCTTGTTTTCAATCGTCGCCGGTACTATCTTAGGATTTGCAATATTCACTGTATTACGCAAGGGCGGTAAAGTTACATCTTTTGTGATATCTCTTATCTCCAAGATTATTCTTGGAATGCCTGTCGTTGTATTTTTAATGCTAATGTACTACCTTGTCTTTGGCAAGTCACGTATGGATGCAATCTGGATATCTGCCATCAGTTTCTCTGTAATTTTTGCAATCGAAGTTTCTGCCATTCTATGTGATGGAAATAAAGTTATTGACAACGGGCAGTTTGAAGCTGCATATATGCTGGGATACAAAGAAAGGTCGGCATTTTATAAAATTATCCTTCCGCAGATAATAATAAACTCCATCTCATCATACTCTTCAGCTATAGTGTCTCTTGTACTTTCTACGGCAGTTGTAGGATATATTGCTGTTGAAGATATTACAAAGGTCGGAGATATAGTCAGGTCTCGCACATATGAAGCATTCTTTCCCCTTATAGTTACGGCCGCCGCGTATTTTCTCATTTCTTGGATTGTAACAATTCCTGTAAGGAAGATTAAGAAAAAATTTGATCCAAAAACAAGAAAAATCAATATAAAGGAGGATTGCACAAATGATTGAAATCAAAGAATTGACAAAAAGTTATCCGAATGCAGTTCCCCTTAAAAATGTATCCGTTACTATTAATAACGGAGATGTGATTTCCGTTATAGGTCCTTCCGGTACAGGCAAATCTACACTTCTTCGTTGTATTTCATTGCTTGAAAAGCCAACTTCCGGACAGATTTTTATTGACGGAAATGAAATAACTGCAAAAGGTGCCGATGTGAGCAGCATACGCAGAAAAATGGGGATGGTATTTCAAAGCTTCAACCTTTTTCCGCATCTGACGGTAATTGAAAATATTATGATTGCCCAGCGCGATGTACTAGGCAAATCGAAATCAGAAGCATATGAAATTGGCATTAAATGTTTAAAAGATGTTGGTCTTGCTCAAAAGGCAACTGATTACCCATCATCCCTTTCCGGAGGGCAGAAACAACGCGTAGCTATAGCAAGAACAATTGCAATGGATCCGGAAATAATACTTTTCGATGAGCCCACATCTGCACTTGACCCGACAATGGTTGATGAAGTTGAATCAATCATACGAAATATTGCCGTTGACGGACGTACGCTCATGATAGTTACACATGAGATGCGCTTTGCCAAAGAAATTGCAAACAGAGTATTCTATATGGATCAAGGTGGCATATATGAAGATGGTACGCCAGAGCAGATTTTCGATTTTCCACGTCGTGACTTAACGAGGAATTTCATTAAAAAGCTTAAAACTCTTAGTTATGAAATATCCCCTAGCGGCTTTGACGCAGCATCTGCAATTTCAGATATCAGAACATTCTGCTTTAAAAACATGATTTCCCCCGTTCTTGCCAGCAATACACAGCTTGTTTTTGAAGAACTATGCCTTCAGTTGTTAGCGGGAAGATCCTGCAATGCGTCAATTCAGTTCTCATCGGATACCGGAAAAATATATATTGAAGTAAAGTATAAGGGCAGTCCACTTATAGAAGACAGTTTATCCGATGAAATTTCATATAAGCTTATAAAGCACTACTCTTATAATACTGAATTTAAAACCGATTCTCAAAGCAGTGAAAATGTAATCTGCTGCACTATTAAGCAGTGAATTTCCTCATCTGACGCTTACACTTTCATACGTATTTCTCTGGACTTTGGATAGACAATAATTAGCTCAACACTATAAACACTATATTCACTAAGGCAGGCCTACTTTGGAATTTGCTCCAACAGCAGGTCTGCTATAGTATTGTATATAATATTTTTCAAAAAATAATCATATAATCCATCCGATATGGTATAATACTGTATTATGAAAATTTTTATTGCTTTATTAACAGCGAGAATAATTCGCATTATATGCCGTCTTGTTAAAAGAGGCGGTACAGGACTTCCGGGCAGAGTTGCTCTTAAAATATGTCCTGATTTGTTATCAAAACTTTCCAAAGGTGTCAAATGCATTGTTGTCAGTGGCACGAACGGAAAAACTACTTCCGTTCGCATGATTGAAGAGGGTTTCAAAAGAAGCGGCCGTAGTTATTTTGCAAATTTGACAGGTGCAAATCTTATTGAAGGTATTACGACAGATTTCATTATGAACTCATCTATATGGGGAAAATGCCGTAAAGAATACGCAATTCTTGAAACCGATGAGTTTGCATCAAAAGAAGTTTGTAAATTTATTCAGCCTGAAATAATATTTGTTACAAATCTTTTTGTCGATCAGGTTGAAAGATTTGGTGGTGTCAAAGGTACACGTGAAGGATTGTACACTGGTATAAAAAATGCCCCGAATGCTGTGCTTGTATTAAATGCAGATGACAGTGTCTCCTCTTCTCTTTCTGAAGGTGTAAATAACAAAGTTTTATATTTTGGCATAGATAAATCCGTTATGGACTCTACAGAGTATTCCGGGTCATCAGATGTAAACGAGTGTATTTTGTGCGGTGAAAAACTCACATTTGATTATATGACATTTTCTCATCTTGGGGCTTTTTCTTGTCCTAAATGTGGGCACAAACGTCATAATACCGACTATACTCTTAAAGAAATTATTAAATCGGATTTAACTCACAGCGAACTTCTTATAAATGACGGATGCAAAGATGTGCATCTGAATATAAACCTTCCGGCAATGTACAATATGTACAATGCGCTCGGTGCCTATGCCGTAATGCGTCAGGCCGGTATAAGCGAAAACGATGCCGTTATGGCTCTATCTTCTTTTTCCTGCGGTTTCGGACGCATGGAAGAATTCCCTCAGCTCGGAAAATACGGCAGCAGAATGGTTCTTGTTAAAAACGGAGCCGGCTGCGACCAGGTGCTTGAATTTTTAAAAAAATACAATGAAGAATTTATTCTTTCAATATATTTAAACAACAATGTTTCTGACGGAGTGGATATAACATGGCTCGATTCTGCAAATTTTGAAGCATTAAATGATTGCAAGGTCTGCCATATTTATGTTTCAGGGCTTCGTACCGAGGAAATGTATGAAAGACTTTTAAAGGCAGGCATAAGTGAATCAAAGCTTGAAAAGGAAAAGGACGTATCCTCACTCATATCCAAACTCAAATGTGCTGATAAGCCCGTATTCATCCTGCCTACATATACAGGTATGATGGCTACGAGGTCTGAAATTGTACGCCAGTGCGGTGGCAAACAATACTGGGAAGGAAAATAATCTCAAGTGCTCAGATTTTATAATGGAAAAATAATAAGATTTTATCCTGAAATACGCATTACAGATGATGAGGTGTGGGTTGACGGGAACAAGATAAGCTATGTAGGTCCAAAAAAAGAAAAGCCAGAATGTGGTTTTGAGCGCGAAATTAATCTCGGCGGTGATGTTCTCATGCCGGGGTTTAAAAACTGTCATACTCATACAGCAATGGTTTTCTTACGAAGTCTCGCCGATGACATGCCGCTTGATAAATGGCTTTATGAAAGTATACTTCCACGCGAGGCAAAGCTTACAGATGAAGCCTTATACGACCTAACAAAGCTTGGAATACTTGAGTATCTCGCCGGTGGCACAACAACAACATTTGACATGTATATGAAAAACGATTCCTATGCTCTAGCAAATTCGGAATGCGGTTTTCGTACTGTAATATGTGCATCTCTTAATAACTACGACTCTGACATATACAATATTGAGCGTGAATTTATAAAATTCAACAACTACAATTCAGACCTCATTTCATATAAGCTTGGAATTCATGCTGAATATACAACTTCTATGGAGCGTATGGAATACGCAGTGTCACTGAGCAAAAAATATAAGTCTCCTATGTTTACGCATCTTTGCGAAACCAAGAATGAAGTTGCTGGATGCATTGAAAGATATGGAATGACTCCCCCACTGCTTCTTGACAGCATAGGATTCTTCGATTACGGCGGAGGCGGCATACACTGCGTTCATATGTCTGATGATGACATCTCACTTTTTAAAGAAAAACATCTTTATGCCGTTACAAATCCTGCATCAAACTTGAAACTTGCATCAGGTATTGCGCCCATTGAAAAATTAAGGACATCCGGAATTGAACTTGCAATAGGAACCGACGGTGCTGCCTCAAATAACTCTTTGGATATGTTTAGGGAAATGTATCTTGCCGCATGTCTTCAAAAAGTAAGAGAAAGCGACGCCGGTGCTATGCCGGCAGAAGAAGTTCTTAAAATGGCATGCTGCAATGGAGCACACCTTCTTGGAATTGATGCAGACGATATTGCTGAGGGAAAACTTGCAGATCTTATCGTTTTGTCTCTCAATGCTCCTCATATGAGACCCATAAATAATATTATTGCAAATATAGTTTATTCCGGAAAATCAACTGATGTCCGTCTTACTATGATTAATGGTAAAATACTCTATGAAAACGGCAATTTTTATGTTGGAACAGACATTGATGAAATTTATCGCAAAGCGCAGAGTTTTGCAGATACAGTAAAATGAGGCTTATATGGATTCATTTATAGACATGCATGTTCACACTACAGCATCGGATGGTACATTTACCCCGTCTGAAGTTGTAGATTTAGCTCATGAAATAGGATTAAGCGCAATTGCAATTACAGACCACGATACCGTGTCTGGCTTTGCAGAAGCTGAACGTCAGAGCGAGCTATACGGCATGGAGATAATACCCGGTATTGAATTTTCAACAAAATATAAAGGCCGTGTTCATCTTCTTGGGTACTATATTGACACAAAATGTTCTGAACTTTTAGAAGAACTTGACAATATTGTTAAAGATCGCGACAAACGCAATGAAAAGATTGTGGATTTAATGCGTCAAGACGGAATAGATATCTCCTATGATGGCATGAAAGAGCGTTTCGGTGAGGTTATAGGCAGACCTCACTTTGCCACAATTCTTGTTGAAAATGGATTTGCACCTACCACCAAGGATGCTTTTGAAGCTTATGTCGGCAAGGGTAAAAAATACTGGCTTCCTCGGTCAACAATTACAATGGAACGGTGCATAGAGCTTATCCGCATAGCAGGTGGAACACCAATACTTGCTCATCTTTTTGAGTATAAATATGACACTAAATCTCTTCAGGAACTGATAGAATACTGTTTCAGTATTGGAATCTCCGGAGTTGAGGTAAGACACCCAAGTCACACCTTAGAACAGATGATGTTTTTGGAAGAACAGTGTGACATGCGTGGTATAGTTAAAACCGGTGGGAGCGATTTCCATGGAAGTGTAAAACCGGACAATCCTCTTGGAGTCCCACAGGTACCCCATTCCTGGCTTCGTGAAGTCAGAAAAGCTGCTGTCAAAATATGACAGCAGCTTTTCTTTTTTATATCATGTTATGTGAAAAAGAATCTGAGCAGTTCTTCCTCTTATTGCAGAATCCTCTGCTCCGAAAATTATAACAACCTTTCCATTATTATCACAGGAAACCACGCAGCTCCCTGATGCATTTGTACTTCCGGTTTTAAGTCCTGTAATCGTATCATCGTTAAAAACAAGCGAATTTGAGTTCCAGCTTGTATAATCAAGCGTTTCAAGTTTAACGAGCTGTTTTGAAGTAATATCCGTTATTTCCGGGTGTGTTTTAAGAATATGGCTTACCAATATAAACATATCCTCAGAACTCATCTTGTTTTGAAGCTTTGTAGGTATAGACCCGACAGTCATTACCGGAAGTCCGCTGCAGTTATAAAACTTAGAAGCTGTAAGTCCGAGCTCTGAGGCTTTATCATTCATCATTTTAACAAATGCTGTTTCGCTTCCTGCTACATGTTCTGCACATGCCAGAGCAGCCTCATTGCTCGATACTACAAGCATTGCCTCCAATAGTTCAGTTAACGGAACGCTCTTCCCTTCCTCCATTTTTATTCTGCCGTCTTCCGACTTTGAAAGATATTGAACATTTGAAGATATTTTAACCTCATCTTGAAGGCTTATGCTCTTATCGCTGATAGCATCAGCAATAATCAAATAGGACATCAGTTTTGAAGTACTTGCAATTGGGTACGAGACTTTCTCATTTGTCGCAAAAAGTATTTTCCCGTCTTTCGAATTGCCGGATAGAACACTGTTGAATTGCTCGAAATATCCCTCGCTTTCAAGTCCTTCGACACTGGCAGTAAAAGTTCTGTCTAAATGAAATGTTATCTCATTACTTCCCGTAAACTCAGCTCCTATATTAAAAAGAAGCTGAATATCCGTAAGAGACATATAAAGATCTTCAGGATCTCCATATCTGTATGTGTAATATTTCCGCTCTGTTCCGTCCTCGAACAATCTGTTTGCAGCTAATGAAAGAAATACAGCCTCATCGTTATCATTCCCGTTATTGGTTTCATTAACTTTCTCTACCTTTTCATAGCTCTGACCATTCTCAATTTCAAAGAATGCTCCATCAGCATCCGTATAAGAGTATGTAAAGTTAAATTCCTTTTCAGTATCTTCAAACGCCTCTGCAAGTGATCGTAACGATAGATAGGTATTATATCTATAGCTGGCATTAATTGCACTCCCGGTATATTCTTTATTATTTACAACAATTTTTACCGGGAAATCCTCAATCTGTGAATAATCAGAATATGACATACTTGGAAATAGTCCTATTATTAACACCAATATTATAATAAAAGATAAAATTTTTTTCATAATGCAATCAATATAACATACAAATGTTAATAAATATACTCAGAAATAGTTCTTACTTTGAAGTATCTCAAAAAATCATTGCTGATATAAAAGAAATGATAGATTTTTGCCGATAATTTCTTGAATAATAAAAATAGCCCTCTCAATTCCAATGTTTTCTGGATTTGTGGGCTGTTTTTATTCATTTTTCCATCAAGTCAATATGTTAATATGAAAACTGTGAAATTCTACATTTTTGCTATTGAACGGCATATGATACAAGTCATCCCCTTGCCACCGGTACAGTTGAGACTTGCAATACTGCCGAATTGTTTTAACACTTTTGTCCTTTTTTATACGATGACCAGAAAATCAAAGCAGATAGTATAACTGTCAGAACAATTGTACCAATACTTCCTGTGCTTAACCCGGACAAACTGATATTTGCCCCGCAAACAGTCAGTACAGCAATAATTATTCCAACAAGTCCTTCTCCCGCAACTAGTCCCGAGCTGAAAAGTATGCCGTCAGATGATTCGTTTTCACTGCCGTTTATTTTATCTGAAACGAGGCGCAGAAGACCACCTATCATAATAGTGGATGTAAGCTCCAAAGGAAGATAAATTCCTATGCATACGGTGAGGGCCGGAATGCCAAGTATCTCGATGACAACTGCCAGAGCAACCCCGATAAAGATAAGCCCCCATGGCAGATTGCCGTTCATAATACCTTCCACAATCGTTTTCATGAGTACGGCCTGAGGTGCTGAAAGTTCAGGGGAGCCAAAACCCCACGCCTTATCTAGAAGCACCATAACTCCGCCTATTGATGCAGCAGTTACAACTACGCCCATCAGCTCGCCGAGCTGCTGCTTTGCAGGAGTTGATCCTACAAGGTATCCGGTTTTAAGATCCTGTGACATATCTCCGGACATTGCAGCAATTATGCACATAACAGTTCCAACCGTTATTGAAATCTGCATTCCCTCTCTTCCGGTTATTCCGAGTGCTTTGAATATAGGAGTAACAATCAGCAAAGTAGCAATCGTCATACCTGAGATAGGAGAGTTGCTTGACCCAACAATGCCGCAAATTCTTGCCGAGACAACTGCGAAAACAAAGCCAAGGATGAAAATTATTACCATAGCAAGCCAGTTTATGGGGATGCCCGGGACCAGAATCATAAGCGCAATACATACAACTAGTGCGGCGATAAGCCAGGTAGGGCTGAGATCTCGCTCGGTTCGACGACATGAAGATGCACTGGCATTATTAATCCCCTTCAAAGACTGCTTGAGAGTCCTTGCAATTAGAGGCAAAGACTTGCACATACTTATGATTCCGGCAGCTGTAACAGCACCGGCACCGATGTATTTTATATAGTTACTCCAAATGGCTGAAGCGCCGCCCGACTCATACAAAGAAGCTACACTCACATCCGCAGGGAACATGATTGTATCCGCACCGAAAATATTTATGAGAGGAATAAGCACAAGCCATGCTATGACTCCACCTGAAAACATCTGCGATGCTATTTTAGGGCCGCAGATATATCCAACTCCTAACAGTGCAGAGGATACCTGAAACGAAAATGCAGTTTTAAGTGAGTTTATTTTTACGCTGACAGATGTTGATACCAAATTAAGGCCGTCAATAATGAACTTTGAAACAGCACCTGTTGCCATCCCTATGAATACTTTCGCTGACGACCCTCCGCTTTCTTCACCGGCCAAAAGAACCTTCGCACATGCTGTCCCTTCCGGATATGGAATTTTGCCATGCTCTTTGACTATGAGCATGTTCCGAAGCGGTATCATAAAAATACAGCCTAAAATTCCACCGCAAAGTGCAATGGCTGACAGAGTTAATAAGTTTGGTAATTCCGCTGTTCCTTCACGATTCCATAAAAACAATACCGGCATAACAAATATGCAGCCGGCCGCAAGAGATTCTCCTGCCGAGCCGATTGTCTGAACGAGATTAGTTTCAAGAATGGATTCTCTTTTCATAATCCCTCGGAGTATTCCCATTGAAATTACAGCGGCAGGGATTGACGCAGATATGGTAAGTCCGACCTTCAGCCCGAGATATGCGTTTGCTGCGCCAAAAATAACGGCAAGCAGCAGACCGGTGATAACGGACGTAACGGTAAATTCAGGCATCTCTTTTTCAGCCGGAACGTAAGGCTTGAACTCCTGATTTTCTTTTTTTTCGTTTTCTGTTGGCATAGTAACCTCACTGTGTATAAATAAAGATAGGCGACAAAATGTCGCTTGCGCTTTTATAGTCGCAGCTCAGATGAAGTTCCGTAAGATCATTTTCAAATAAAATATCAAATTGAAGGTCAGTTGATAACCACTAAAGTATGATTTTCGTGCAATTGTACCTCATATATGCGCCAATGCCAGTTTTAATATTCGATTTCCTCTGAAAGTGGCAATTCAAGAAGTTCAGGATTTTCAAGCAAGTATCTGAAAAGTTTCATCGTCTTAGCGTAATAATATCCATCGGCAATTCTCTCATCAATTGTAAGTCCAATATCCACGCTGTCTTTCATATGTACTGTTCCGTCATCATCAAAAAATGGTCTTACCTTTTTCTCTCCGATTAGAACAATCATTGAACACGTTCCCCAGTTTGTAAGATGGTGATATCCGCTGTGCAGTTTAATTGAACCTAAGTTTGAAATAACACATGATGAATAATAAGGGTCCGTAGCTATAAGGCTTTGCGGTACTTTACCAAATTTATCAAGCCACATTATTATATGCACAAGGAATTTTGAAAGCCATCTGGGCAGTTTATTAAAAATATCCATCGAGTCACTTGATGCATCGGATGTGGATTTTTCACTTTTCCTGTCAGATACCTGAGCATATATTTCGTTGTGAATAGTTTCAAGTGTATCATTATCTTTTGCATGTATAAATGCAAGTGCCTCGCCACCATTATCCGAAAAAAGCTTCTTTACTACAAAGGATGCAGAAACTTCATTTCTCTGATAGAAATTATCATTTACAATAAATCTGTTCATCTTAGGCCTTAATGTGATGGTTTTCAGCAAAGCTGCCACTATAATCTGGAACAGATTATAATGATATTCAGGATTTAGCGCATTTTTCCTTTCAACATATGCGTTTAAGTTTGTAAGGTCTACACATTCACTTATATATCCCTCGTTATCACAGCGATTTGGATATATAATGCCTGTAATGAAATGTAGAGAGTCAAGTTCTGTTATAAGGCGACCATCTTTGCGGTCACCACGTTTTCTTCTGCGTTTATCCGCCATTTAATAATGCCTCCATAAGCTTGAAAATTTTAAATTATTATTTTTCGCCAAGACTTATAATTGCAATTCCTGAAAGCACAAGAATCATACCCGAAATTGAGATAATACTCATCTTTTCATTGAAAGCTATAATGCCGACAATCGTTGCTACTACTGGCTCAATAGAGGCTAAAAGCGATGCTCTTCCTCCCTCAACTTTAGTTAAGCCGAATGTATACAAAAGATACGGCACAAAGCCCGTTGCTATTCCTGCAACAACAATAAAAATTAAGTTTTCATATGATGAAAACAGTATGTTAACGCTCTTATCCGTTCCCCAAATTAAAGCAGCTCCGATTGCAGCAAATAACATCGAATAAAAACTTATGGTTGTACTCTTATAATTTCTCTTAAGCGCAAGCTTTGAAAAAATTGTATATAGTGCATATCCAAAGCCTGATCCAAGTCCGTAAAGAATCCCGACAGTTGAAATTCTGCTGTCTTCACTGAAAATTCCGGAAACAAGACAAATCCCTGCAAATGATATAAGCAGAGCTGCGAGCATTCTTTTCGTAATCTTCTCTTTAAAAAGGACCGATGAGAGTAAAATCACAAAAAATGGTGCAGTATAAAGAAGTATTGCACTTAAAGCAAGGCTCATTACTGTCATTGCCTGAAAATAACATGCTGTAAAAAACAAAAGTGAACAGACTCCGCTTCCTATAAAGCACCAAATATCTGCAAAGCGTAATTTCAAAGAAGAGGGATTAGTAATTAGGATAAACACGAAGAAAAGTACAGCCGCGACAAAACACCTCAGAAAAATAATGTCAAACGAAGAAAGCCCCAGCTCTCCAAGTTTTCTTCTGAAGTATCCCATAGTACCCCACAAAATTCCGCTTAAAATTATACACACATAACATAAAGATTTTTTCGACATAACTCATTTATTATAGCACGGAATTATCATCCCAGCGCAAAAATCATTCATTTTTTCGCAGTTGTTGCAGATTCTAAACAAATACTTTATACTATTTTGCATGAAATATTACTCTATTGAAAAATTCGATTCAACAGGACTTACCAAAACCGTTTACACGCTAAAAGAGGCGGGCAAATGGAAATATGGTGAAGACGGAGCTCTGGATAATTACATTGAGCTTGGAAACGAGCTTGGAATTACTCCATATCAGATGGTAAGGCCTTCTCAGACACATACAACAGTTGTAAGATGTGTAGACATGTCAAATGCCGGCAACGGGGTTGTAAGGCTTCCTGATGAAGGCAGCTGTGACGGCCTTTTAACTAATACTCCAGGTCTTTTTCTCTGCACACGTGAGGCTGACTGCGTTCCTGTATTTATGCTTGATCCTGTCAAAAAAGCAGTAGGCATGATACATTCCGGATGGCGTGGTACCGCCGGACTAATAAGCGTTAAAGCAATTAATCTCATGGAAAGTGCTTATGGTTCAAGCAAAAAAGATATCATGGTTGCGCTCGGTCCTTCTATATGCAGTGCATGCTATGAAGTCGGCGACGATCTCATTCCATATTTCCTTGAAAATTTCAGTGAAGATGATATCTCTATACTTTTTAAAAGCAAAGAAAACGGCAAATACACTTTGGATGTTGCATATGCTGTAAAGCTTAGCCTTCTTCGCTGTGGTATTTTGGATGAAAATATCGAGATGTCCAAATACTGCACTTATCATGACGGGCTGTTCTCATCTTATAGACTTGAAAGATCATATGTATCACATATGCTTACAGGAATTATGCTCAAGTGAGCTACCACAGACCATTGCTCTATCGTACATATTTTATGTACGATAGAGCTTTTATGAGACAAGAAAATTTTTGAACGACATTTTTCAAGCGAAGATACAAACTAAAGACCGCACCGAAGGATAAAACCTTTAGCGTGGTCTTTTGCTTATAATCTCTTACATTCAATACCTGCAGAGTACTGTAACAAAGATAAGTTCTGTCTGAGTTTCTGAATGCTTAAGAAGCTGTTAAGAACTGACTGTTATACAGTTCAGCGTACAGTCCACCCTTTGCCATAAGTTCTTCATGATTTCCAACCTCTTTGATATCTCCATCCTGCATATACAGAATCATATCTGCGTCCTTTATCGTGGAAAGACGATGGGCAATTACAAAGCTTGTTCTGCCCTTTGTCAGCGCGTTCATGGCCTTTTGAATCTTAAGCTCTGTCCGGGTATCTACAGAAGATGTTGCCTCATCCAGTATCAGCATAGGCGCATTCTCCACCATGGCACGCGCGATGGTAAGAAGCTGCTTTTGTCCGGCAGAAATAGAAACTGTATCATTAAGTATAGTATCCAGACCGTTTGGCAGCGTTGCAACAAAGTGTCTGAGACCGCACTGGCTGCAGATATCCAGAAGCTTTTCATCTGAAATATTCTGTTTGCCATAGGTCAGGTTGTCCCTGACGGTCCCCTCAAACAGCCAGGTATCCTGCAGCACCATTCCGAACAGGTTATGTACATTTTCACGGGTCAAATCAGAAAGAGAAACGCCGTCTACTAAAATGCTGCCGCTGTTAAGCTCGTAAAAACGCATCAGCAGATTGACAATGGTTGTTTTTCCGGCACCGGTGGGTCCTACTATGGCAACTTTTTGCCCCGGCTTTACTTCGGCAGAAAAATCATGGATGATAGTCTTGCCCGGAACATAACCAAAATTTGCGTGATTAAAAGTCACTTCACCACTGATTTTGGCAAGTACAGCTGTCTTTTCGGATTCATCTGAAAGCTCTTTCTCTCCGAGAAACTCTGCCACGCGCTCGCTGGCAGCCAATGCTGACTGAATGCTGGAGAAGCCCTGCCCAATCTGACCAAGTGGCGATGTGAACAGGCGGATATAAATCATAAAGGCAACAACAACCGAAAAATTAATGCTGCCGTTAAAGGCAAGCGCCGCACCCACAATACATACAGCCACATAGCCGAAGTTACCTACGAAAGACATAATAGGCATCATGAGCCCTGAAAGAAACTCAGCCTTAAAGGTGTGTCTGCGCAGCTTTTCGTTCGCTGCCCGGAAAATCTCAAGTCCTTTTTCCTCTGAGTTATAAGCACGAACTATATTCTGTCCGGCATAATATTCTTCCACATGTCCGTTTACCTCCGCCAAGCTGTTCTGCCTTGCAACAAAATGCTTCTGCGATTTTCCCATGATAAGCCCCATACCGATAAAGCCAATGAGCGAGGCTGCGATTGCAGTCAGTGCCATTCGCCATTCAGTGGCAAACATCATAACAATGCATCCCACAAGGGTCGCAGTCGAAGAAATCAGGGTGCCAACACTCATGTTCAGTGACTGTGTAATCATATCCACGTCATTTGTAACGCGGGAAAGCGTGTCACCGAAGCTGTGACCGTCAAAGTACTTAAGCGGAATACGGTTGATTTTTTCTGAAATATCCGAACGCATCTTCCTGCCTACATCGCAGGAGACCTGTGTCATAATAAGAGACTGTACAAAGCCGAGAATCATGCTGATTGCATAAATGATAATCAGCGTTACGGCAATATCGGTGATTTTATCAAGATCGATATTTATGCCTGCAAACGAAATGCCGTCTGTAATTGTTTCTGTAAGCTGAGAAATATAGTCCGGACCGATTACAGATAGAACCGCACTTATTGCAGCAAAGGCAAGCGCGATAATGATGATTACTGCATATTTGCGGCAGTAGCTCCAAAGCGCCGATAGAGCCTTTTTTGTATTTTTTGCTCCTCCGGATACTGCCATGCCCGGTGCACCGGGACCGGGGCCTTTGTTTTCACTCATGCTAATTCCTCCTCACTTAACTGGCTGCGGGCGATTTCCTGATAAGCTCCGCAATTTGCCATTAATTCTTTGTGTGTTCCCTGACCCACAACTCTTCCGTTTTCAATGACAAGAATCTGGTCTGCATCCATGATAGTTCCGATACGTTGGGCTACAATCAGGCAAGTAGCATCCTTCATTTCGGCTTTCAGAGCCTGTCTGAGCTGTCTGTCAGTCCTGTAATCTAAGGCTGAGAAAGTGTCATCAAAAATATATATTTCTGCATTTCTGGCAACTGCTCTGGCAATTGAGAGACGCTGCTTCTGCCCTCCGGAGAAATTGGTACCGTTTTGTGCCACGCTGCCGAGGGTTCCGCCCTTCTGCTCTGCAACAAAGTCACTGCTTTGAGCTATCGCAATGGATTTCTCAATTGCAGCATCATCAGCATTGTTATCTCCAAAGTTCACATTGGAGCGTATGTCACCGCTGAAAAGAACAGCCTTCTGGGAAACGTAGCCGATTTTCCTTGCAAGCTCCTTTTTGCGGTAATCCTTCACATTATGTCCGTCCACCAGTACCTCGCCGCCTGTCACGTCATAGAATCTTGAAACCAGATTCACAACGGAGGACTTACCGCAGCCTGTCGCACCGATAAATGCTACCGTATCACCCTTATTTGCCTTAAAGGAAATGTCTGACAGGACATTTTCGTTTCCGTCCGGATAGCGGAAATATACATGTCTGAATTCCACAGTCCCGCTTTCGGAAGTGCTTCCAACGCCTTTTCCTTCCTCAATCAGTTCCTCGGTTTCCAGAACCTCGTTAATACGCTTTGCGCTGACTAAAGACCTTGGAGCAATCATGAACATCATGGCCAGCATCATAAATGAGGAAATAATCTGCATTCCGTATGACATAAAGACAACCATATCACCGAAAAGGCCGGAAAATTCCATCAGTGATGCCGCATTGATGATATAGGCACCAATCCAGTAGATGGACAGTGAAATACCGTTCATGACAAGGCTCATCAGAGGGCTCATAAATGCCATAACTCTGCCGGCATACAGATTAGTGTCCGTAAATTCGTTGTTGACTGCATCGAATTTTTTCTCCTGATATTTCTCCGCATTGTAAGCGCGGATGACACGAATGCCGCTTAAGTTTTCACGTGTGACCTGATTCAGATTATCTGTGAGAATCTGCAGCTTTTTGAACTTTTTGATAACCAGCAGCATGATGGTGATGATACCAATCAGCATAACCGCTACCGCAATCGCAACAGCCAAAGACCACTGCCACTGTTTTCCGGCAATTTTGGTGATAGCCCATACTGCGGTGATGGGTGCCTTGATAATCATTTGCAGTCCCATGGTAAGAAGCATCTGCACCTGCTGCACATCGTTAGTGGATCGGGTAATGAGTGAGGCCGTGCTGAACTTATTGATTTCGCTCATTGAGAATCCCTGTACCTTGCTGTAAAGTGCTTCTCTTATACGCGCTGAAAAGTCCGCAGCAATGCGAACAACAAAGAAGCTCGTGATAATGGAGCAAATCATGCTGGCAACAGCACACAGCAGCATATATCCCCCATTTGCCCAGATATCTGACAGCTCATAGGCTGCACCGGTTGCGGTGTTTGTCCCGCCCTGGGCAATCTGCGTAATGGTGTTCATATAGTCAGGCAGCTTCAACTCCAACCATACCTGCGCTACAATAAATACCACCGCAAAGAGAACAAACACCCATTCTTTT
>R06__coassemble_378_pt1 | contig 16388 bp, 13 predicted proteins | sample R06__metabat2_high_PE_044 | metagenome-assembled genome bin R06
TGTCGGGCGCATTCGGGACTTTCACCCTATAGAACGTGCGCCCGCCAGGCGCACAAAACGAGAGGAATCTCCGCTTAAAGCAGAGGTTCCTCTTATTTTTTGACAGTCTGCTGTTATGCATCCTTGAGTCTCATTCTTTCTGAACGATATGGTATCATCTGATATCCATCCGGCATATGAATAAGCAATTCTGGCAGCAAAAATTTTGCCAGATACTTTTCAAGATCGTCTTTAGAAAGAGATTCGAATTCGTAATTTTTCCCGTCACAGATAAAAAATGGTCCGAACACAACATCCTGCAGCTCACCGTTTTCGTTTCTTATTCCACGAGTGGGTCTCATGCCGTTAATCTTGCCTTCGTCGTTGCATATGATACAGGCTCCATCCTCAAAGGCACAATAGGCTTCGATGTTTCCTTCAACTAGCTTCTGCAATTCCGAAAGAGTATTTTTTACAGTGATTATCGAAGCGTACTTGCCCGGTTCACAATATATGCCCTGAATTTCATCTAGTTTTACTTCTCGGTCATATTCCGATCTGAAAACAACTTTTTCGAATCCAATCCGGTCACAATAGTAAAAGCCTGCTTTCAAATGGTCACTGTCGACAACTTCAACAACATCGGAAACCGACATTGATCTGCCGAAATAATCTTCGGGTTTCGCATCACTGTATGAGTTGAACGTGCTGTAGATATCCTCCAGATCTTTGGCTTCAGTCTCTCCGTCATATACCAGATCATAAATTGACGAATCGATTTCTTCCTTTTCTGTAATGGTGAATGTCCGGCGAAGGGATGAGAACATAAGTCCTTGAAGATCCTTATGCTCGTTTATCTGATAAATGCGTATTTTCATGCTTCAACCATCCCTTCTCGGTCTCCCGCATGATTTTCGAGTATGTGGAAACGGTCCTCTCCAGGGCAGATGCCCAAATATCGTCCGCTGTCCCAAAGTACATGTATTGTTCCGATATCGTCAACACACTTTACAGTGCCGATTTCTCCGGATAATATAGGACGTTCGTCATTCATATACTCCATTACTACTCTTGTTCCCGCAGTATAACGGGATTTGACAGATGCAACATCACAAATGCAGCTTGCCATTGTTTTTCCTCCTGATTAAATTATTTGTTTTGCGAGAATAAAAAAACACATTTATTTTCCTGATAGAAAATAAATGCGTCATATTTTGCTGGGGTTATTTGTCTTTGTTTATATTTGTATTATATTGCCGTGCTAATGTTTTGTCAATGTCAAGTATTTAATAAATTCTCCTGCTTATGCCGGAGAATTTATTAAAAGGTACTATAATTTACCATTATAGATATGTTTGCTAAATTATCTGCCTTAGGAATTTCCTATTACATATTTATAGTGCGGGAAGCTCTATACTGTCAGGTGTTCCATCGCTTTTCCTAAATTTTACCGCTGTTCCATACATTTGAAGATAAAAATATGTGAACCCATTGGTATCTAAATCTATGTCCTGCCTCATACCAATGATGGCATCAGCCCCAAGCATTGCAGCTCTTTCTTTTAATTCCTGTGTTGAAACAAAGAAAGCTTTATCAAAGTCATTCTGTCCTACAGACCATTCTCCATATAAAAAACCCCAATCTGCTTTTTCTTGAGATAATTGACCATTGCTTTTCATTTCATCAATTTCTTGTTTATATTTGGCTACAAGACGAGAAAGAGCACTTCCAAAAATACCTTTATTTGAAACTTGAAAATATACCGGTCCAATTACCGCATAATCTTCCTTTAAGTCTCCTGTCGTGACTATAATTTCCTCTACCATTTTATTTCCCCTTTGCCATTTTATATACCATTAAAATTTATAATAATAGATAAGATTATCGCCTTCTATTGTCTTAACGTCATAATCGTCCCATTTCGTAATAACATATGTTTCGTGTCCTTCAACCTTCAATTTTACTTTACCAAATATCCCGATTTTCACCTTGTATGGTGCAGCACTAAAATTTTTCTTAGGATTCAAGGATAAACAGCTTACTGTATTATCGTATCCAAAGGTGAGCTTCGCCCAGTCGACACTATAAGGAGAAGTTGCAATCCTCTCACCAGCTAGCATTGAATAAAAATCAACTGATATGACCTACGCTCGTAAGATAACTGAAATCGTAATCAGAATAAGCACAAAGAAAAGCACAACTCCAATGGCTGCCTTTCTATTTTCTTCTCTGATCTCTTTTTGCATACGTGCTGCCAATGCTTTCTTTTCAGCAACTTTACTTGACAAAAAGTCAGTGTTCGCAATTTCTATTTGTTTTTCTCGATCTGCTCCACATACAAAACACTTTTCTTCATTTACTCTGTTTATTTCTCCACATGAGCAAAACCATAGATCCATGCACCTTTCAATTGGGACATATGATGCAGAACCGCCTATTTCTCGTTTATATGCCTCGACTTGTTCTTTTCCGAAGTCATCTGCAAGTGCCTTTTGCTTTGGCAAAGCCTCAAGTACATATTTTTCTCCATACTCAACTGTTCTAGTCCCAAATACAATCTTGTTTATTTGAACTTCAATTTCACAGGCAGAATTACTGGACAATTCTATTACCTCATCACCGCCAAACACATCTCCGCGGCTCATACCTAGTGTGTCGTACAGCCTCACAACCGGAGTTCCCGCTATCTCTCCGGATTCTTTTTTTGGAACTAGAGTTAATTCAACTTGCGAAATATTATCTTCGCTGATACTCTGCATTTTAACTCTTGAATATAATTTGTTTTTTGTATTGTCTTTAACAATGTCTTCCGCAAGTATTACAATTGGTAATCCTTCTGCGTAGAGAGGCATATCATATTTATATACTTGGGTATATCTGTCAGCCATCTGATAATCCCCTTTCTCGTGACGATGGCTCAATTATATATATATATATATATGCAAGGGACATTTTAGCTAAAATGCAGCCTTCCGGTTTATTAAAAAACACCATTGCAGAAAAGCAAAAAACCTATCCAGAGAACCATAAATTCCCCAGATAGGCTTTTCTACGCTCATGTTATTACCCAGTGTCAGATTTTTTCATTCAATCATTGGACCACATCAGTGCGCACTTTACCGCCTTATGCCAACCTTTTACAGCTGTCTCGCAACATTCTTCATCGATTGGCACAACATACGAATTGCAGCAGTTAAAATTTGGCAAAATAGAGAAAAAGAGAACAATTGTATTTTTCTACTTGTGCATATTGAAAATATTATATAGAATATAAACGTTGCGGGTCATATTGGACCTGCTTTTTCTTTTTATAATTATCTTATCTCCGAATACCCAAATGCTGTTATCGAAAATTTCCGTCACATTGGTGACGAAAACTCGAATTCTGACCAAATTTGAGATAAACAGTTGAAAAAACGAATCGTTTTTGAGATGGAGTTTCTTTTGTTATTCATCCTCCGGATTATTTTATTTGGTTACAACCATCACAATCCTCTTGAAAATACTTACACTTGAATATTGATTTGAAAATCAGACCTCGGTCAGTATTCCATGTACAACACATCTTGCTCCGTCAAATTCATATGAGCATGTGCTTAGTGTTATTATCCTTGTAGATATGGAAGGAGCTACCTCAGCAACAATAAGAGAATTATCTATCGTTCTCTGCAGCCATGATGCATAATCTTCGGTATCTTTAAATCTTATTCTGTAGCTGTCGGAATCAGGCTTCGTTATATAGCAGGAATATATATCTATCCTGTAATCTGCCGTCGGTGTTGAAAGCCACATTACCGGATTTTCATTGAAGTATTCCTGTTCCTTGTACTTGGCAACTTCGGCAAATCCGGAACCATTATTCATATGATGTCCGTACAAAACTGTGTTTGCATCACTGAAATCCAACATGTTTCCGGCATCTGCAAATATTGCTCCGTATGTATTGTCCATACCATTCATTCCATGGCTCAGATAATAAGTATTATCTGTCCATTTCATTACCGGATAATTGATAGGACTGTCTTCAAGATATATCCATCCTATTACATGCTCATCCGCATTAAGAAGCCTGTCAAAATCCACATGAAACGGAAAAATATCTCTTTCTATAAGAATATCTCCAGGTTCAGTAGTTTCTTCCACAACTATCTCTGCAGTATCCGTATATTCTTCCGCAATTTCCTCATAGGAAGTATCAAAAGAGGAGTAGATATTGGCAGCTTTGTATGCATATATACCAAAAATGGCAGCCGCAATAAATGCAGTAGCTGCCAGTATCTTTATAATAATTCGACCATTTCTCATTGAATATACTGTTTAATCTTCTTTGTCGTAATATTGCCCAGGGTCTTCATAAGCTCCTCGGCATCAACATCTTCTTTTTGTCCCATCTTAGTCGCCGCTGTCTGGCGAAGAGCATTTGCATTATATCCCTTATATTCAATCCCGGCCGCTGCAAATACATTATTAAGCACCTTCTCTACGGATCTCCCCGTCATACGTGTACCCTTCTGAATACCGACAAACAGTGCTTTATCTGTACGAAGAAAATAGCTTTCTCTTGCTTTAAGCCAAGAGTTGAGAGCATTGAGCGTATCCTTATCAATCTTAAGCTCCCGCATTCTGTCGCCTTGTCCTACCTTAAGAACATCTTCATTAATATCATCAACATTAAGTGCTGTAAGTTCCGTAAGCCGTAAGCCGTAATTTAAAAGAAGCAGTACTATGCAGTTGTTCCTCTCCGGAGAAAGGCCGTATTTCGATGCCTTTTTAACTCTTTCTATATCCTTATCTGTAAGTACCTTTAATTTAGAGGACTGTCTTTCCGGAAAGCTCACATCCATCGTAGGATCCATATCAAATATTCCCGTCACACTGCAGCAGTACTTGAAAAATGCTTTAAGTGCTGCAAGCTTGCTATGAAGCCCTTCAGGTCCGTTCTTTCTTTTCTTTTCACAGTATGATAGGAACGCCTCTATATCTGTCTTTTCTACCTTTTTCATTTTCTCAATAGGAAAAGAAACTGTCTCTATATCTTCAAATTTCTCTTTAGTTTCTCTTCCGATTAAATAGCGGATGAAAAGGTCTATGCTCAGGTAATAACACCGAAGAGTACTCGGTGCCCTGCCAAGCACAGCCTCTTCATAATCGAGGAAATCCCTGACATAGTCCGGTGTATCAAGAAGGTTTGCGTTAAATATATTATTGTTATTATTAAAATAAGTAGACATTTATCCTCCGATGCGCCTGCTGCTTTTAACTGCATTTGTTAACGCTTAAAAAAACGGAATAATCATTCAGCAAATATGCTTGATGCAGATACAGCATTCTCATCTGTTATTTTACCTGAACAAAATTAAAAGTCAACAAACGCTTCATATAATACGCGCTACTCTTGCAGTCATTAATAAATCGCGTCTTTTCGTGATAACCTACGCAGCTTAAATTCCATACGGGATTATCTGCATATCTTCACATCAATGACAGGACTTATTTTTTCCGTATGCTCTGCGGCAGGATATCCGGACTATCATCACCTGTATTAACCTTCGTCTCAGGCCTCAGCTGATCAGCCATCAGCTCCGTCCAGATAATATTCTTCATATACTGCACGGGATTTTTTACATCCCTGTCAGATGAAAACTTTATGAACCGCTCAAGGCTTCTTGCATCAATATCCGTAAAGGAAACATTGGTTCTTTCACCGGAAACATCAGAGGTAATATTTGCAGATATCTGCTTCCTTACATCATCGGCAGAAATAATATTTCCCTGTATGTTTGTTCCGTTCTTTGCTGTAAGCATCTCGACAAGAGCTTTTCTAAAAATCTTAATACAGGAATTATTATCAACACCGGATGTAAGAATATCTACAGCACAGGAAATATAATCGGTATTATCCAGAAATTCTTCCGGAATACCATTTTCAGATATGATTTTCTCCTTTATGTCACTAAAAGATAAAACATCGTTATGCATATCAGTCAGTCCGGAATCGCTTTTCTTCTGTGTCTTCTCACCGCGGACAGATTGATTGATAATATTGGTATTGATATCTTTTGGTTGTGATTTATTACTGGGGATGTTAGCGTCCGAAATTAATGCGTCCGGTTTTTGCGTGTCCGTATTTAATATGTCCGCTTTTAATGAGTCCGAAATCTGTGCGTCCGTATTTAATGTGTACGATTCTAATGTGTCCGAAATTTTGGTATACGGTGTATCCTTAGTTTTATTTTCTTTATATGGATCCTGATTAAGATAATATATAACCCTGCCGAACTGACCGTTTGTCTGTGACTGCATACGTGAAATGTAATTGGCAGATTCGAGTATTTTTACATATTTGTTATATGTGTTTTTCGAAACATTCAGATGGTATGCTGCGGTTTCAACAGAAGGGGAGGCAGTAAAGTCAGTACCGGAAAACACGCTGAGATAAGCATAAAGTGCTTTAGCCTGAATGGAAATAGATGTATCAGTCATTACGGATTTTGGAACATTGCCGTAACCTGCTGCGGAAATATCTCCAACCTCACGGATGATGACATATGAAGAAGCAAGTCCGCTTCCAGCATCAGCAGGAATGTTTTTGTATTTTTCGGGCAGGGAAACAAGGGTATATATATTATGTGAAAAGCCTTTTTGACCTTTGCAGCTTACCTGCTCAACCGTGATATATCCGGCATCTACCAGAGAATTAAAATGACGGTAGTAAGTATCCTTGGATACATTAAGATCATGAATTATTTTATCCCTTCCGGGAAAAGCCTTTGTATTTCCGTTACCTGTGAAGGAGGCAAAATATGCATATATGCCTTTAGCCTCTATTGTAAGGTCTGAATCGAGCATAACAATCTTCGGTAACTGACCGTAACCGTGGCTTCGAACTCCGCTGACAATTAACTCATCCGGCATACAGATATAACCTCCTTTCATTGAAATTTATTCATTGACTAAGAAAAATCAAGATGATATACTAACTGTGAAAAAAGTAAAGCTATCGCCGACACCAACCATTTCAGGTTCGTGCTGTGGTCTGATCGGGACGGCAATCCCTCAGCAGATAGTATGAATAATCGATAAATATCGCAGACGGCAATCTGCGTATAAAGCAGGAGCTGGTTTAAATGACCGGCTCCTGAACTTTTTCAGGGCTTTAATGCGGTAAGCGGAACTACAAAAATTCCGTCCTCCCGCTGATATGCTGCATTCGACAGTCCGCTGATAATACCCATACAAACAGGCTCATAAGCAGTACCGGAATATGTGGTCTTAAAACGTAAAAGCTTTTCAGCAGCGAGGTTCATGGCTTTTTCAGAGGTATCTAAAACTGTCATGAAAGCACCGAGTTTCTTTGTTTCATCAATTATGATATTATCTATTGTAAGACCGTAGTTATCTGCATAGTGGTAAATCTCACCATTGTTAACTGTTTCGGTATATACACGAAGATCATGGAAGACAAGACTGTCGAAAAGCTTTACACGGAGCTTTGAATCTTCCAGAAGTGCGGCACGGGAGATATTAAGAGCTGCACAAATAAGGGAAGAATCAGTAAACCTGTGCTTTGCAGATTTGAAAACATTCCTGGACTGCTCAATCTTCGGAATAAGCGGCTTCTGGTCAACAATTATCTGAAGCTTTTCAAAAGCATCAAGATAGTCGTATAATGTATTTTTAGTAATAGATACTTCCAGAGAATTATTGATAGCAGTAAGAATATTTGAATAGAGGACATAAGAATTATCAAACTCGGCAAGAGCTTCAAGAGTTGCTACCATTTTTTCGGTATTGCGCTTGCTCCTTTTATTTAGAAGCTCCAGAACGTCCTTGTCTACTTTTGAAAGATAGTCCTTTGTAAGAAGAGAGGCCTGGTCTGCTGTCAAATTCATACATCCCGGCCAACCGCCGCGAACCATATAACGGATTAAATCACTGAGTGAAACGGTTCCTGTAGATATAGGGGCGAATTTCTTATTATTTTTGGAAAGATCAAAGAGATTGGATAAACTGATACTGCCGGAACTGTCGCCGGTTTCAAATAAGGTCATAGAGTCCATCTTAACATCTTCGATTCTGCCGGCACCGGAATGTTCATACTTATCATAATCAACAAAAGATCCGGAAAGAGCATAAAGTCCGAGGCCCGTACGGTTATCCGCATTAGTACGGATTTTATCCCAGATGGCAGGACATTCCTGCCACTCATCAATGAGCCTGGGCAGCGGTCCCTCAAGAACAAGAGCAGGATCAATTTTTGCCAAAGACTTAACTTCATACCCATTTTCTGAGTCATCAAAGCAAACTTTAGAACCGTTTTTCTCTATACAGTAACGCTCAGCAGAGGTTGTTTTACCAACCCACTTTGGTCCGGATATATATATAGCCTTGGCAATGGTCATATATTCCTCGATTTTTTTATCTACAAATCTCATTTTATAAGTTTCAGGACTGTACATTACAATAATCCTCCATAAATAACCTCTTGTGGTCCAGACAAATAATAACATCAATATATAGTGTTAGTCAAGCGAGTTCTGACCATATTTAAGATAAAACTCGAAAAAACAGAGTCATTTTTGAGATTTATAAGGGGAAATATCGCAGCATAAACTGCAAGAAATTTAGGCATATTGAACAAGATAAGAGATAGAAAGGACAAAAATGGGTAACATAATATGGTTAAATTTCACAAAAATTGAGTTTTAACCAAATTTGAGATAAAACTGGAAAAAATCGAGTCGTTTTTGAGATGAAAACCTAAAAAATGGAATCAAATTTGAGATAAGACCATAAAGTCCGGAAAACGGAACAGCAGGAAAATCCCTGCATCATAGGAGCCAAAAAACTGAGTTTTGACCAAATTTGAGATAAACGGGTAAAAAAACGAATCAAATTTGAGATGAAAGACGAAAAAACAGAGGCAAATTTGAGGTCAAGGCTATAAAGCTGGGAAAATGAAACAGAGTGGAAACTCCAGCAAGCCAGGAGAGTAAAAACTGAGTTTTGACCAAATTTGAGATAAACGAGTGAAAAACAGAACCGTTTTTGAGAAGAATACCGAAAAAAAGATATAAGATACTCGTATTATACACTTAAAATCGCAATTAGGAAATACTTTTTGAAATTAAATTTATTTGTGAAGAAGAACAGAGAAAATAAACTGAAGTAAAAACATTCGAAACGTATTTAGAAAAAATAACTGAGATGAAAATTGGCTGCCAAATAATGTTGCACTAGGAACAAAAGCCCAAGATATAAATATTCTCGTGCAGAGAGCTAATTGACGCAGATTGGAGGGAACAGACCGTGCTTGGAGAAAAAATAAAAGCAAACAGGAAAAAAATGAAAATGTCACAGGAGGATTTGGCAGATAGACTCAGTGTGTCTGTAAAAACTGTGCAAAATTGGGAACGAAATATATTTAACCCGACTGATGATAAGTTGGAACAAATAGCCAAGGTACTAGGTGTTCAGGTTTCCTTTCTTAGAAGTTCGGAGAACTATGAAATTAAAACTCAACTTTTTGATGTAACGCATATGGAAAGCTTTGTTAGTGAAAAGATGGAAGCTTTGGGATATGTAGAATCTATTAATGCTCTTAATTTTGTGAAAAAGACGAGAAAAGTAGATAAACGAAAAAATTCAAATGTTCCATACATTTATCATCCATTACTGATGGTATGTCAGGCATTTGCAATGAATATTGATAACGACAAACTCATTGCATGCTGTCTTCTTCACGACGCTGTGGAACACGGAGAAGGTTTTTCAGCGTTCAGCGAAGCCGGGATATCGTACGAAGTGTTCAAAATCTGTGAGAAAATGGTCCGTCCAAAGGGGGAAAGGTTTGAAAACTATTTTAACTGTATTATGGAAGATCCTATGACTTGCATGGTTAAATGTCTTTCAAGATGCAGCAATTTATCCTCGTTAAATACTATAACTAATAAAGCTCATCTAAAACAGACTTTAGGAGAAACAGAAAAATATTACGGGAGACTATTAAATGTAATAAAGGACGAGCCCGAATGGAATAATGCAGCCTGGCTTTTAAGTTATCAGATCAACAGTCTTTGTGAGGCGCATAAATCGCTTATATAAAATAAGTAAGAATATGATGTACGTCGAAAGCGAATAGACAATAAAAGCAAATATGTACGAACAGATACAATGAGAGGTTAAAACCAAAACATCAGAAAAATGATATTACTTGCAGCAGACATAAATACAGTCTGCTGCAGTTTCTATCTCAGTAACTTTATTTTCAGAGCAGATAATTCCACATGTACCAAAATTGGCATAGCTATGGTATTATCATATATGTAGAGAGACAATTCAAGAAATCGGAGGATATCAATGGGACAAAATACTATCAGGACGTTAAGAGTTCTTGAACTTTTAAAGGATACGGATGAAGATCATCCGATTACATCCGGTACTATTATTGAAAGACTTGACAGCCTTTATGGTATCAGTGCCGAAAGAAAGGCAATTGGCCGTGATGTAGAAGACTTAAATTACTGCGGATATGAAATATTTCAACATGATGACAATAAACGCGGCTGGTATATGGAGCATGACTTTGAGGACTGGGAGCTGAAAATTTTGATGGATGCAGCGCAGAGTGCAAAGTTTCTCGATCAGCACAGCACAGATATTATTTCTGAAAAGCTTCGCTCACTTGCAAGTGCAGACAGCAGGAGAACTCTTGGACTGATGGCAATCCCGGCGGACTCCAAACGCGGGGATAAAACAACAAAATATGTTATTGCAAATGTCTTGCAGTCTATGCGAGGTCATTATAAAGTACAATTCGATTATATGTATACTGATGAAAGAAAACATATCGTTTCAAAGCATCCTGAAGGAACAAAACCTGTAAGCCCGTATGCACTTATTTGGCGAAAAGACAGATATTATCTTATAGGATCTTTTGACAATAAGCAGCTTTCATATTATCGTATGGATCGTATTCATAATTTGCGGATTACTGAAGATAAAGCCATACCTTTGCAGGATATTCTGGGCAGCAATGCCGAGCAGAAGCTGAAAAGCTTTGTAAAGAAAAATATCTATAACAAGAAGGGTGAAGAAGTACATCTTCAGCTCAGACTGATGACAAACGGTGTAGACACAGTGCTGGATTCATTTGGAGAAGATATCAGGGTTATCAATAATGGTGATGGAACAGTAGATGCTTATGTTACGGTATCCGATAGTGAAGGACTTTATACATGGCTTATGCATCATGCACAGGAATGCTCTGTAATTGAGCCAATGAGTGTTCGCGAAGAAATGCGGAGACGGATTGAAACAATGTTGGAAAATTACAACTGACCTGCGACAGTTTTGGACATATATGTATGGTAAGATATAACTGTAAGCGAAAGGAAGGCTTTTCAATGATATTAAAAAAGAAAGATGAGGGATATAATATGTTACAAAAAGCCATAGAACTTGCAACTTCTGCACATGTTAACGTAGATCGTAAGGGGACAGATATTCCATATATTGTCCATCCGATAGAAGTTATGAAAATAGTTGCCGGTATTACAAAGGATGAGGAGGTCAGATCGGCAGCAGTTCTTCATGATACTGTTGAGGACACTAAAACAACTAGGGAAGATATTGAGAAATTATTTGGTAAACGTGTCGCGGAACTTGTTGCATCAGAGAGTGAAGACAAGCGAAAGGAACAGTCGGAAGAGTCTACGTGGAAAACACGTAAGCTGGAGACCATAAATCATCTCGGAAGCGCTGATGCAGATACAAAAATAATCTGTCTTGGAGATAAACTTGCCAATATGAGAGATATTGCACGAGATTATGAAAATATCAGAGATGATCTGTGGAGTCGTTTCAATGCTCCGGATGATAATAAAGGTATCGATGGAAAGAAGGCAAACATTGGCGGGTATTATAGGGGAGTTGCAGACAAGTTAAAGGATGTTCTTGGTAAAACATCCGCCTGGCATGAACTTGACAGCTTGATAATAAAAGTATTTGGACTAAAAGAAGGTGAGGGAGTTTTAAAAGAAGACAAACAGAAAGAAAATACCGCAGAGAAAGATTGAGTAGAGACAATAAATTCTATATAATTATCTCCCTTAGAGGAATCTAAGGGAGATAATTATATATAAGTAGAAATAAGACAGATAAGAAATAACAGAAGAGGGGAGAGGACAGAAAGATATAGAAGTTTACCGAACCTAGGCATAGAGGAAAAAAAGACAGGAACATGAACATTACTGCACTATATGTTTTAGATAAATGGTTATTAGTAAACCGGCATTTTAATTTTCCTCTTTTATTGTTATCGTTCCTTTTTTTGGTTTTGACTTTATTGGTAGATTTTGTTTGTTTTTGATGTTATTAAAGGGGAGCGTTATTTTTTTAAATATAAACGGGTTCGGTAAACTTCTATCATTATAAAACTTTTAACTGCTAATACAGTGCATTTCAGGGATGAATGCATCCTTCGTACTGGGATACTAGTTTCTGCTTTATCTCATCAGTAACAAGCATCGAACAAAAACTACACACCCACGTGTGACAAAACCTTTGAGAATAAAATCCTCAAAGGTTTTGTGAATAAATATTTTATTTGAAGTGTAGTTAATAATCTATTACTAATTTACTGTCTCTAAGCCTCAGAGCAGCCTCTAGGTCCGTACCATAAAAATCTGTGTCGTATCCTGACCCATCTTGAAGAATAACATGTTCCGGGTTCGAAGAAAATTTAAAATTCAAAGCATTCTGCCAAGTATCTCCGCCATCATGATATGTAAAAACTATATAACTTGCTAATGATCCAGAGTCAATTTTGAGTCGGTCACAATATTCTTCACCATTTCCATCAGTGAACCGATAGACGTATTCTTCGTCAAAATCGACTATATAGTATATGTCATATTGTCCGCCTTCACTCTTAAAAGCATAAACGCCAGTATCCCCTTCCTTGGCAATTTCTCTGTCACCAGATGAATGATAAACTGCAGTGTTCTTGGGTTCGATGATTACCTGCTCTACTATTTCTGATGCACTTTGATTAGTATCGACATTGATATTTTGTACATCAACGGCCTCACTTGATTTCTTTAACTCTTCAATGTGTTCAATTAAGGCCTCTCTAGTATTATTCCACTTTTTCTTGTTCTCGCTGGAGTCTTCAGTAAAATACAAGCCGTTAGCCTTTATTAATGCAGAATCGTAGTCGTCATTCTCAATATCCATCTGTATTTGTTCAACTATGGCTTGAAGTGAAGCATCTTCTATTTTAATTGCCCTGTTTTCTTGACTTTTCTTAAAGTACATCAACCCGAAGAAAAGAGCTGTAAATATTAATAAATAAAGCATCGCTTTATCTGAAGAATCTTTTTGTCTTCTCTTCTCTTCAGCTTTCCTTTCTGCTCTTGTGTTAAGATGTTCCATAACTTTGTCAGTCATAACTTCTTTGTGTTCAAGCTTTTTTACAGTTTCTTTTGCTTTAATTGTAGCTTTGCTCTGATTTTGCAGGATTACTTTTGTACCACAATATTTGCAGAAAAATGTATCTATCCCATCGTCCACATCAAGAGTTGCTCCACAGCTTGGACATGTAACAGAAGTAAACACTTGTGTAGCGTCGTCCTCAACGGACTTCGTGCCGGTATAAGTCTTTGACGATGAATCATTTACAGCATCTTTAACGGCATTTACAACATTACGTGCCTTAATGATACTTTCGTTATCGCTCTCGTTTATAGCAGTGGTAACCCTTTGAGTTGCTCTTTTTCCGGCATCTACAGCAGCTTTTCCATATCTTGAAAGCTCTTCAAAGCTGTCTTCTCCCAAGGCATCACTAACTAATTTTTTTAACACATCTTTATATCCTGCCATATCATGAAATCTCCTTTTGTCTTCTGCTCTTTAACGAAATTATATCATATGATTACAAAAAATAAAGTAACTCTACAAATGATCAGCTCATAAAAATATGTACATAATAACCTCGTTATCGTTTGTTGTACTGATATTATAACCAAAAAAGCCATACTAGGAATGGGTTCTACGTTTTGCACAAAAGAAAGACCGAATTTTGATTGATGTGCCATATGCAGATTTAAAGAAGACTGTGATAAAATTAAAAAATAAAAAACGACCTCAAAAGAGATCGTTATATGCGCCACTGCGCTGTCGGACAAGCCGACGAGTTGAAATAATTTTTATTTGAACTCGTAGTGTAATGTAGAGGTATTAATTTCTACAATTTGGATAGTACAACTTATAGGGGAGATTGTCAAGAATGGAAAAGAAGTATTATTTAGGGTTAGATATTGGAACAGATTCAGTAGGATATGCTGTAACAGATGAATATTATCAGCTTATAAAATATAAAAGAGAGCCCATATATGGAGTTCAGACGTTCGATGCGGCTTCAACCTCAGAAGAGAGAAGAACCTTCAGAACAGCCAGGAGAAGAATAGACCGCAGACAGCAGAGAGTAAATCTTCTCAATGAAATTTTTGCAGTTGAAATAGGCAAGATTGACCCTAAATTTTTTATACGTAGGTTAGAGAGTTATCTTCTGCGTGAAGAGGCTTCTGATGAATTTACGGTATTTGCAGACGATGATTACACTGATGTTGACTATTATAAAGACTATCCAACAATTCATCATCTTATAAGTGAGCTTATGGAAAATAAAAATGAGCATGATATAAGGCTTGTATATCTTGCTTGTGCATGGCTTGTAGCTCATCGAGGACATTTCCTACTGGATGTTGCAACAGATGATTTGTCCGAAATACTTAATTTCGATAAAGTATATAATGATTTCACAGATTATATGGCCAGCGAGTCTCTTCCTATGCCTTGGAATGCCAACATAAATGCTGATGATATCCGTGAAATTCTTTTAATGAATGTAGGTGTTGCAAAAAAGAATGAGGCTTTTAAAGAAAAAATCTTTGGCGATAAGAAGATTCCCAAGTACACCGGTAATGATGAATACTCATACAGTAGGGAAGTGCTTATTAAACTTCTGTCAGGAGGTAAAGTAAAACCCTCGGATCTTTTACCTGAGGATGGCCTTGAAGAGATTGAGTCTTTCTCTCTAAAAACGGACGAGGAGACTTTCGGCCGTATCGTGAATGATATGGGAGAAAAAGGAGAGCTTATAATAAAGCTGCGTGCAATGCAGGACTGTGCATCTCTAATTGAAGCACAGAACGGTTGTAATACCATTTCAGAAGCAAAAGTAAAAGTTTATGAACAACATAAAAAAGATCTTGAAAAACTAAAGAATTTCGTTAAGGACTATATCCCAGCAGAATATGATAATATTTTCAAACTTCCAATAGCGGATAACTATGTATCATACTCATATAATGTAAAATCCTGCAAAAATGCTGCTGGCTTAAAGAAGGCTACAGCTGAAAACTTCAGCACTTTTTTAAAGAAAAAAGTTGATAAAATTACAGTAGCAGAGGAAGATGTGGAATTCTATCAAGATATGAAGCAGCGCCTTGAAACATCAAGCTTTCTGCCAAAGCAAAAGACCGGTGACAACAGAGTTATTCCTCAGCAGCTATACAGACATGAACTAATAACAATACTGAATAATGCCGAGAATTATCTTCCCATGCTCAGCAAAAAAGATGAAGATGGAATAAGTGCTAAAGAGAAGATTCTCAGCATCTTCGATTTTAGGATTCCCTATTTCGTTGGCCCCCTCAATAACTATAAAAATGAAAATTGCTGGGTAAAAAAAGCAGAAGGTAAAATATATCCATGGAACTTCAAGTCCATGGTTGATTTTGATGCCAGTGAACAGGCATTTATAGATCGAATGACAAACAGCTGCACCTATCTTGCAGGTGAAACTGTCCTTCCGATAAAATCCCTGCTCTACTGTAAATATACTGTGCTCAATGAAATTAACAATCTTAGAATAAACAGTAACCCTATTTCTGTAGAAGCAAAGCAGAAAATCTTCAATGATCTTTTTATGCAATATAAAAAAGTTACTCCCAAACAAATAAAAGATTGTCTGAAACTAAATGGATATCTTTTTGATGGTGACGAAATAAGCGGCATTGATATAAAGATAAACTCCTCGCTTTCTTCTTACCATATGTTCAAAAAACTTATGGATAAAAAGCTCCTTACAACAGCAGAGGTTGAGAAAATTATCATTCATGCAGCCTATTCTGAAGATAAGACTAGATTTAAAAACTGGCTTTTCAAAAATTATCCCCAGTTGCCCGCCGAAGATATAAATTATATTATCCGACTTAACCTTAAAGAATTTGGCAGACTTTCAGAAAAATTCCTTACATGTATTCCGGGAGTTGGCAAAAACAGCACTACAGGTGAAGCATTTTCAATCATTGATGCTCTCTGGGAGACCAATGATAATCTTATGC
>R06__coassemble_395_pt1 | contig 16169 bp, 14 predicted proteins | sample R06__metabat2_high_PE_044 | metagenome-assembled genome bin R06
ATGGACGCATATACGGATTTAGTTTTGCCGGAAAAGAAATAAAATTCCGTGTGGATAACGGAATTTTATATGTTCTTTCCATAATTGCATAATGTTTTTATACAGCAAGCTTCGCAATTCGGTTTTCTGGCATCGCATACAGCTCTGCCATGAAGTACAATACAATGGCAAAACTGTGACGATTTCTCCGGTGGTAAAACTTTACGAAGTTCTGCCTCTATTTTTTCCGGTTCTTTAAGGTTATCTACAAGGCCTATTCTGTTAGACAGTCTTATACAGTGCGTATCCACGACTGTACTTCCCGGAATATTGAATATATCGCCTAGGATAAGATTTGCGGTTTTTCTTCCAACACCGGGTAGTTTCAGCAGTTCATCCATTGTGCCGGGTACCCTGCCGCTATACTTTTCAATCAGCATTTTTGCACATTCGACTATATCCCTGGCTTTCGCCCTGTAAAACCCACATGAATGTACATATTTTTCAACTTCATTAACATCTGCCTCAGCAAAGGCTTCCAATGATGGAAATCTTTCAAAAAGAGCAGGTGTTATTTTGTTTACTCTTTCATCTGTGCACTGAGCTGCAAGTCTGACAGAGAAAAGGAGCTCATAATCTTTGAGATAATTGAGTGTACACTCTGCCTCTGGGTATTCAGCAAGAAGTATATCTACTATCTCTTCGGCTTGTTTTTTTGTCTTCATCTAACAACCGTCACTATGCCGCCGCATTCAATATTTTCTATTGATACGGGATTTCCGTTTGTATCTTTGCCGTATGTACCGTTAAAATTCCATCTCGCGCTAACCGGTATCTGAGCACTTGAACCTGTAGGAATTTCCACGGTAAATGTATGCATTCCCATGAAAGTTTCCGTCAATGTACCTGCATCTGACTGAATACTCGGTGCATCCATATTTTCAGTTTCACCATTAACGCTCATATATAGTGTTCTGAACGAGTTGTAATAAAGCGCATAATGGAGTGCCGTTACGCTGACATCAATACCCACATGTGTATCGTCTATAACATATGCTGTCCAGTCAGCTCGAATTTTAAGTATGTAATCGTCACCGGACGTGAAACTTCCGCTACCTAACTGCATACCTGCGGGCTGAGGTGTCGGTGTCGGTTCCGGGGTCGGCGAGGGTGTCGGTTCGGGTGACGGAGTCGGTTCTACTGTCGGCTCCGGCGTTGTAATCACAGTAACTATACCTGTTGTTGGGACAGGGGTCTGTCCTCCGGTAACAACTACCCCGGGATTTGTCGTAGCGGGAGGTTCTGCCGTCATCACAGTACCATTGGTCTGATAGTATTCTCTTTCACTTTTAGTGCCCGTTATTGCAAAAACTACAAGTGCTGCAAGCAAAATGAAAATAACTATAAATAATATCATTGTTACTTTTGTCTTTGTATTCATAGAAATTCCTCTAAAGCACTTAGTGCATAAAGTGTTATCGCATTCCAGCTCATATGGAAAAACATACTTCCCCATATGCTGTCGCATTTTTCATAGCAGTAGCAAATTACAAATGAAACCGGCAGATATTGCAGAATATACCACCAATAGCTTGGATCATATATTGCATATCCCCAAACATGATAAATTGAAAACGCCAGCATACTTACGGCATATGCGATTATTCTGTTATGCTTTCTCAATCCGCCAAATATTGCGCCTCTGAACATAAGTTCTTCAGCAATAGGAGCAAGGAATATGGACGCAGCTTTAATCATTCCGTAATTATCTGCTGCCATATCCATAATTACTTCGTTATTTTCATTTGAAACTTCTATAGTTACCTCGGCAACTGCGCTAATAGCCGTTATTATTGCGCTGAGCATCATATCTACTGCCAGCATAATCAGATAGCATCTGATTATGGTAAAGATAATTTTCGACAAATTATCTCCCAGCGTAAAATAGTCGTTTTTAAGAAAGCTCCAGTTTACAACTATAAGCACTGCTGCGCTTATGGCATAGCAAATAAATGACAATGTCGCTTCGTCATATTTCTGCATAATTCCCGGAATACGCACAATCAGATATGGTATCCCTATAACATGCATTGCAATCCAAAGCACTGAGAACAGTGTCTGCGTCAACGTCATCTTTGACGCGCAAACTTTATTTTCAGTTTTTAATGATTCTTTTAAGTTCATTTACCAAATTTAATGCTTCTAACGGTGTAAGTTCTTCCACTACCGTTCCTTCAAGTATTTTTCTTACTCTCTCCAGACTCAAATCCGCAAAACTCAGCTGGTCCGATTCCTTCGAAATCTTGGGCGTATTGTTCTGACCGCCTTCATACTCTGCAAGAAATTCGTTTGCTTTCTTTACTATTGTCTCAGGCAGTCCTGCAAGTTTTGCCACTTCTATACCGTAGCTGTCATCGGCAGCACCTCTGACTATTTTTCTCATAAACACCAGCGTACCGCCTTGTTTCTTTGCTGAAATATTATAATTTACAACGCCGTCAACTATTCCCTCAAGGTCCGACAGTTCATGATAATGGGTTGCAAACATTGTCTTTGCGCCAAGCTTTTTCTTATCTGCACAGTATTCAAGTACGGCCCTTGCTATTGCCATACCGTCAAATGTCGAAGTCCCTCTTCCTATTTCATCGAGTATCAGCAATGAATTTCGAGTGGCATATTTTATTATATTTGCCATTTCGCTCATCTCTACCATAAAGGTAGATCTGCCTGATGCAAGATCGTCACTGGCACCGATTCTTGTAAACACCCTGTCGACTACACCTATTGTTGCAGACCTTGCCGGCACAAAGGAACCCATCTGTGCCATAAGCGCTATAATTGCAGTCTGTCGCATATATGTGGATTTTCCGGCCATGTTAGGTCCTGTCACTATTGCGACTCTGTTGGAATTTTCATTCAGGTATGTATCATTCGGGACAAACAGGATTTCTTTGAGGGTCTGCTCGACCACAGGATGTCTTCCCTCACTTATTGAAATGCTTCCTGATGTGTCTATTTCAGGTAAAGTATAGTTATTTTTTACTGCGACCTCTGCAAGGGAACACAGCACATCCAGCTGTGCTATCTCATCGGCTGTCTTTTGTATTCTCTTAACTTCTGAAGCAACTTTTTCCCTTATTTCCGTAAAGAAGTTATACTCCATCTCGTTTATCTGATCTTTTGCAGTTAAAAGAGTATTTTCAAGTTCCTTCAGTTCCTGTGTGAAATAGCGTTCATTTGATACAAGCGTCTGTTTGCGTATGTAGTCGTCCGGTATCGGAGCATCTCCCGCAGATTTAGGTACATCGATATAATATCCAAATACCCTGTTATATCCTATTTTTAATTTCTTTATACCAGTTCTTTCCCGTTCGCGCTCCTCCAGAGCCCTTATCATCTCTGCACCGTTATCTCGTATATTGCGAAGTCGATCCAACTCTTCGTTATAGTTTTTACGTATTATTCCGCCTTCTCTTACCGAGAACGGTGGGGCATCATCGATTGCTGCGTCAATAATTCCGCGAATATCATCAAGCGTGTCCATTTCAGCTATTTCTCTTAGCAGATTTGATGAAAAACCGCTGGCAAGTTTTTTTATTTCCGGTAGCACCGATGCACAGTTAGCCAGAGTTCTTAAATCTCTTCCTCCGGCTGTTCCATATACACATCTTCCTACAAGTCTTTGTATATCGCTTATATCTTTAAGTTTGATTACTATCTCGCTGCGGCTGACCGTGCTGTGCACCAGTTCATCAACTGCAGTCAGTCTTCTTTTTATTGCAAGCACCGATAAAAGTGGTCTTTCAACCCAGGCCCTCATCATTCTTGACCCCATAGGAGTTTTTGTCTTATCGAGTACCCAGAGCAGAGTTCCTCTTTTTTCTCCTGAATGCAGTGATTCTGTAAGTTCAAGATTTCTTCTGGTGGTATGGTCCATTTCCATGTACTTTCCGCCGGAAAATACATCGAGTCGGTTTATATGAGATATATCAAATTTCTGAGTTTCGTCTATATAACGGAGCAGTGTTCCGACTGCAGAAAGCGCATGTTCACTGTCTGTATCAATTTGCACAAACTGGAGGCGACATCTATCCCCGTTATCTTTTTCACGATATTCCGTCATCGCATTTATTTTTTCAGCAATGAACCGTTCTATCTGTTCGTTACGGGATGTCAGCACAACTTCTCTTGGTGAAAATCTCGAGAGCTCATTTATTATATGCCCGACAGCATCTTTTTCGAAGGATGCACAGCACATTTCTCCTGTAGAAACATCTCCGAAAGCAACTCCTCCGGCATTTTTCTCTATTGCAATTGCCGCAATATAGTTACTTCTGTTTTCCTCGAGCATAGAGCTTTCTGTAACGGTACCGGGTGTAATAATCCTTATTACATCACGTTTTACAAGACCCTTGGCAAGAGCCGGGTCTTCCATCTGCTCACATATTGCAACTTTATAGCCCTGTGCAATAAGTTTCGCTATATATGTTTCAGAAGCATGAAAAGGTATCCCGCACATCGGAGTCCTGTCTTCAGGATTTTCTACATTTCTGTCCCTTGTTGTCAGCGCAAGATCAAGTGCCTTGGATGCAGTAATCGCATCTTCATAGAACATCTCATAAAAATCTCCGAGTCTGAAGAAAAGCAGACAGTCCTTATACTGCTCTTTTATCTCCAGATATTGCCTTTTCATTGGAGTAAGCTCAGCCATTAGTCAATAACCTCACCATACAGGGCCCAGGTGTTTCCTTCCGTAATCTTTACATTTACAAATTTGCCAATCAGTGACGGATCAGCTTTAAGATGCACAAGTCTTCCCCCATTTGTTCTTGAAGAAAGATTAAATTCTTCTTTTCCTGTTTCTCCGTCTACCAAAACTCTGTGAATTGTACCTATATATTCTCTATGTTTTTCAGCTGAAATATTGTTTGCAAGTTCTGTAAGTGCATCAAAATGCACTTGTTTTTCCTCTCTTGTAAACGGATCTTCCATTTTTGCTGCCGGCGTACCTACTCTTTTTGAGTAAATAAAGGTAAACATTGCATCATACCTTACCTCTTCACATAAGGAAAGCGTGTCTGCAAATTCCTCATCTGTCTCACCGGGAAAGCCCACAATAATGTCTGTTGTAAGCACAAGATCCGGCATATACTCTCTTGCAAGCTTTACCTGATTTAAGTATTTCTCCCTATCATAGTGACGATTCATCACTTTCAGTATTCTGTCATTTCCACTTTGAACTGGCAGATGCAGCTGATGTGCGCACTTTTCACACTCCGCCATCGTCTTAAAAAGCTTCTCTGTGGCATCTTTCGGATGTGAAGTCATAAACCTTATTATAAAATCTCCAGGAATGTCGTTAATCATCCGAATAAGGTCTGCAAAGTCCACATCGATATCCAGATCATTTCCGTATGAATTTACATTCTGTCCAAGCAAAGTTATATCTTTATATCCCTGCTCAACAAGGCTCCTTGCTTCCTCTACGATTTTTTCGGGCAGGCGGCTTCTTTCCCTTCCCCTTACATAAGGAACTATACAATATGTGCAGAAGTTGTTGCAGCCATACATTATTGACAGCCAAGCCTTATATTTCCCGTCTCTTCTAAGTGGAATTCCTTCGACCACTGAACCATCATTTTCATCCGCTGCAAACACTCTTTTATGTTTAGTAAGATAGCTTTTCAGAAGTTCGGGGAATCTGTATAAATCATGAGGTCCGAATACAATGTTTACTATCGGATAGCTCTTTTTAATTTTTTCCGCCATATGCTGTTGCTGCACCATGCAACCACATACGCATATAATCTGATTAGGTTTTGCCTTCTTTGTATGATTCAGTGCCCCTACGTTTCCAAGCACTCTCATCTCTGCATGCTCTCTGACAGCACAAGTATTTATTACTATTATATCTGCAGCATATTCATCCATAGTAAATGAGCAGCCCATCTTTTCAAGATAGCCGCGGATTTTCTCTGAGTCTGCTTCATTCTGCTGGCAGCCATAAGTGTCTACCATCGCAACGGGATTTTCCGGCAGAAGCGATGCAAGTTCTGTGCAGATTTCAATCTGCCTTTTTATTTCATTAATTTCTATAGTTTTTCTCTTATACATAACAATTTATTATATCACAAAAGATTTGTGATTCCTTATCTTTTTTCTGCTTATACTTTATCATTCTGCAGGATTGTTTTCAATGAATCTTCTCATCTTCTTTTATTTTTTTCTACATTATTGTATAATAACAAACATGTCTAATATTAATATTCTTTCACCGCACATAGCGGATATGATTGCTGCCGGTGAGGTTGTCGAAAGGCCCGCCAGCGTTATAAAGGAACTTGTTGAAAATTCCTTTGATGCTCATGCTCATAACATTGTTATAGAAATAAGGAACGGAGGTATGACTTACATACGGGTAAGTGATGACGGTTGCGGAATGTCGCCCGAGGATGCCGGCATTGCTTTTATTCGTCATGCCACCAGCAAACTTCACGATGAACACGGACTTGACAGTATCGCTACAATGGGCTTTCGCGGAGAAGCTCTTGCTGCTATTTCAAGTGTGTCCAACATGGAAATAATTACGCGTGAAAAAACATCGCCTATAGGGACCAAGCTGACTCTCTCTGCAGGTGAAATAGATGAAATGGATCAGTACGGGTGCCCGGAAGGGACTACAGTTATAGTCAAAGATCTTTTCTTTAACACTCCTGCCAGACTTAAATTTATGAAAACCGACAGATCAGAAAGTTCTGCTTGTATCTCTGCGGCACTTAAATGCGCCCTTGGTCGTCCGGATGTATCAGTTAAATTTATACGTGACGGACGTGAAGAGTTCTTTTCTCCCGGAGACGGAAAAACAGACTCCTGTATATATTCTCTTCTCGGCAGGGATATTGCCAATTCCATGCTTCCGATTACATCGTCATCTGATAATCTGAAGCTCTGCGGATTTATCTCCTCTCCATCTGAAGGACGAGGCAACAGATCTAATCAGTTCTTCTTCGTTAACGGTCGATGCATTAAATCTCTCCTGCTGCAATCTGCCCTTGAGCAGGCTTACAAAGATACTCTTCTCGTAGGCAAGTATCCGTCCTGTGTTTTTTATTTGGATATTCCATATTCGGCAGTCGATGTTAATGTTCATCCTGCAAAAACAGAAGTAAGATTTGTAAATGAACGACAGATTTTCGATTTTATTTATACTTCCTGTAAGTTTGCTCTTAACAGCGAGGATCGGCTTTTGATTGCCGATATTCCCGAACCGCAAAAATCTGTTCCACCTAAACCAGACGCAGAACCTGATAACAATTCTACCATTATCCCCGCAATGCCGATTAAAGTTGAAAATGACAGGATCTTCGAACCTGTCAGCAAACCAATCATATGTGATAATATCGTTACGGAATATAGTGTTCAAAATCTCAATAATATTCCATCTGTTCCTGAATTCACTGTGAATAAACCAATCGAGCAACCGGTATTTGATGGTTTTGAGTATTTTGCACAAAACACCCAAAAAGTGGCTTCCACAGAGCCTTTTTTGACCGTTGAGGAAAAAATTGTTGAAAACTCTGTGGCAAATGTTGAAAAGTCTACAATCCCTCATCACAACATATTGGGTCAAGCTTTTAAAACATACATAATTGTTGAGCATAACGGAGAAATTTTGCTAATTGACAAGCATGCAGCACATGAGCGCATGGTTTTTGACCGACTTTGCGATAATATAGGAGAAATTTCTTCGCAGTCACTCATAAGTCAGACTACTCTACGCCTTTCTCCCGAAGATTCTGAGATTATAGAAAGCAACGGAGAACTCCTTTATGAACTTGGTTTTGAGATTGAGCCATATGGAGAGAATGCTTTTATAGTTCGGGCAATACCTTCAGATCTGAGTCTTTCCGAAATCGTACCAGCCATTGATGAGATTTGTGATAAGCTCAAAAGCGGCAAGGCAATCGATATCAATGAAAGAAAACGAGAAATACTCCATACCGTAGCATGTAAAGCTGCTATTAAGGCGGGTTGGAGCACGGAAGATGAAGAACTTCAAGTCCTTGTTGATGCCGTTATTTCAGGAAAAGTAAAATATTGTCCTCACGGACGGCCGGTATCTGTGGTCGTGACACGCAAGGACCTTGACAAGCTTTTTAAGCGAATCGTATGAATAAAGTTGTTGTCATTGCCGGTCCTACTGCATCCGGTAAAACTGCTTTCGGCATAGATTTTGCATTAAAATACAATGGTGAAATTGTCTCTGCCGATTCAATGCAGATATATAAGGGCATGGATATTGGAACTGCGAAAGCAAGCCCGGATGAGCAGTCGGTTGTTCCTCATCATATGATTGATATAGTCTCTCCGCAGGAAGATTATTCTGTATCAAAATATGTTAGCGATGCCGCTTTGTGCTGCGAAGATATTATAAAAAGAGGCAAGCTTCCAATAATTGTCGGAGGTACCGGTTTGTATATTGATTCCCTTATATCCGGTCGAGATTTTGGAGATGCATGTATCGACAATTCGCTACGTGATGAGCTGTCACTAAAATATGATTCTATCGGTGGTAGCGCGATGATAGATGAGCTTCGTTCTTTCGATCCTGAGCGCGCCGCAAAACTTGCCGCTAACGACAAAAAGCGCATCATTCGTGCCTTTGAGGTCTATATTCTTTCCGGCATTACCATTTCAGAACACGACAGGATAACACAGGCTCTGCCTCCGAGATATGAGGCCGAATATCATATTCTTGGTCTCGATGACCGTGCAGCTCTTTATGACAGAATTAACAGGCGTGTCGATAAAATGTTTGATAACGGACTAATCGATGAAGTGCAATCTCTTCTTACATATGTTCCGAAAAGTGCAACCTCTATGCAGGCAATTGGATATAAGGAAATCGTTGATTTCCTTGATGGCAAGTATTCTTTGTCTGAGACTACCGAAATAATAAAACAATCTTCAAGACGTTATGCCAAACGTCAGATAACATGGTTTAAAAAATATGCAGATTAGTGAAAATGTAAAAAAAATTCTTGATGAAATAGGACCTGATGTTACCCTTGTTGCCGCAACTAAAATGAATGATGCCTCCAGAGTACAGGAAGCCATACGTGCCGGTGTAAAGGTTTGCGGTGAAAATCGTGTCCAGGAAATGCTCGAAAAGCAGGCTCAGGGTGCCTATGAAGGCGCCGAGCTTCATTTTATCGGTCATTTACAGAAAAACAAAGTAAATAAAGTTGTCGGACTCGTTTCTCTTATTCAAAGTGTCGATACTGTTGAGCTCCTTGAGGCTATAGGAAAGCAGGCATGTAAGCTCGGCATCGTTCAGGATGTACTGCTTGAAGTCAATATAGGCAATGAAGATTCTAAATCCGGTTTCGGTATACAGGAAATCTATTCAGCTATTGATGCAGCAGCAAAAATACCCGGTGTATACGTTAAAGGATTAATGGCTATTCCTCCGGCATGCACCCAAGCGTCTCAAAATGACCCTCTTTTTGCCCAATTACACAATATTTTCGTTGACATTAGTTCTAAAAAATACGATAATATCTCTATGGGCTTTTTGTCCATGGGCATGAGCAATGATTATGCCGAAGCCGTTAAATACGGTAGCAATATGGTCCGTGTAGGGTCCGGTATATTCGGTCCGCGGCATTACAACACCTCGGAGGTTTAGCCCATGGGTTTCATGGATGAACTTAAAAAACTAACTCAACCTTATGATGATGAGGATGATTTTTACGAAGACGCCAGTGAAGCATTTATCCCAAAGGAAGAAAAAAAATCTGAGCGTCCACAGCAGTCAACAAGCAAAACTGCTTCCGAAAATTTTGAGGATTCATTTAGCGCAGATCCTCCTTCTTCAGAGGTTGTAAAAAAGAAATCTCGCAAAAGTAAAGTTACAAACGGTGCCGGTGGAAGTATCTTTGGAAACTTGGGCGATGATTCACCACAGGAAGTTTCTCAACGTCCTGCACAGAGGCCCCAACAGAATCCCAAACAGGCACAGCGTCCTCAGAAAAAGAGGGTTGCTGCTGGTACTGAACAGCAGGTTGTTCTTTTTAACCCCAAGGATTTTGATGAGGCAGGCGACCTTGTCACCTATATTTCCCAAGGCAGGAGTCTTGTAATGGCTCTTGAGGACATTCCGACAGATACTGCTCGCAGACTGCTCGATTTTATCTCCGGCATCTGCTTTGCAATGAATGCTAAAATCACTCCGGTATCAACAAAAACCTATTTTATTACTCCGGAAAATGTAAATCTATTGGATGCGGCCGCACTTCAGAAGGATGTTTCTGAACCGCAAGACGAATTTTGAAAGGAAAATACACTATGATTACCGCTCAGGATATTCGTGAAAAGACATTTGAAAAATCCAAACTCGGTGGATATGACATGGCCGAGGTTGATGAATTTTTAGAACAGCTTGCAGATGAACTTACAAGTTCACAAAAAGAAAATGCCGTTTTAAAAAGCAAGATGAAGGTTCTTGTCGACAAGATTGAAGAATACCGCGGAAATGAGAATGCTCTTAACCAGACTCTTCTCAGTGCCCAGAAACTTGCCACACAGATTGAAAATGAAGCAAAGGAAAAAGCAGCAGCAATGCTGGCTGATGCTGAAAAGCAGGTCAGCGACACACTCGGAACAATAAAAGCCGAAGCAGCAGTCGAAGAAAAGCGTCTTAACGACGCCAAGCTTGCATCTGCAAAGTTCTTTGACGGCATTCGTGCTATGTGCAATGCCCAACTTAAAAATATAGATAATCTGGATATAGCTCGTGAAGTTAAAAAATCTACTTCCGTTCCACTTTCAAGTGCTGACGAGATTATTCAGGAGATTAAAGCTCCTGAAACCGTAAGTGAGCCTGTGAAATCTTACAGCACGTCTTATGACAAGCAGTTTTCACAGCAAGCAGCTGACATTGAAGAAGCGGTGCGTTCAATAGAAGCCTCTGTAGCCAGAAAGCAGCCGGAGCCAAAAGTAAGATTGGATTTTTCATCTGATGTTGAATCGTCTTTCTTCTCAAGCAGAGCTGACAGAGACAGCACTCAGCCCTTTAAGATTTAAAAATATTAATTGGGGCGCTACAGCGCCCCATATTTTTTTCATAGGAGTTTATAATGTCACAGGATTACAATTCAACCTTAAACCTTCCACGTACTGATTTTCCTATGCGTGCCGGTCTGCCTGCACGCGAGCCTGAAATGCTCAAACATTGGGAAGATATTGATGTTTACCACGAAATGTTGAAGAAGAACGAAGGCAAACCTCGTTATTCTCTTCATGATGGTCCTCCGTTTTCAAATGGTGCCATTCATATGGGCCATGCTCTTAACAAAGCATTAAAAGATTTTATTATACGTTCTTACGCTATGCGCGGTTATTGGACTCCGTATATTCCCGGGTGGGATAACCATGGTATGCCTATTGAATCTGCAATCATTAAAGAAAAGGGTGCAATCCATAAAACCATGTCGGTTCAGGATTTCCGCAGCGCATGTCAGGACTATGCCAATCATTACATAGACGTTCAGCGCGAGGGATTCAAGCGTCTCGGCGTTATAGGCGATTGGGACAATCCCTATAAAACCATGAACAAGGGTTTTGAAGCTGACGAGGTCCGCATTTTCGGTAAAATGTACATGAACGGCCACATTTATAAAGGTCTGAAACCTGTATATTGGTGTGCTAAAGATGAAACCGCTCTTGCCGAAGCTGAGATTGAATATCAGGATGACCCATGTACCACAGTTTATGTCAAATTCCCAATATATGACGATTTGGGAAAACTTTCTCACCTTGATTTAAGCAAGCTTAATTTTGTCATATGGACAACAACTATCTGGACCCTTCCCGGTAACCTCGCTATTGCACTTCATCCTGCTGAAAAATATGCTATAGTTTCAGCACCCAATGGTGAAATGTATATCATGGCAGAGGCTCTTGTTGAAAAAGTCATGAAGATTGGCGGGTTTGATTCTTACGATATTATCGAAACACATCCCGGCGCTTTCTTTGAGAACATGCTTGCTAAGCATCCTTTCCTTGATAAGACTTCAAGACTTCTCCTCGCATTATATGTTACCATGGATTCCGGTACCGGCTGTGTTCATACCGCTCCCGGCTTTGGTGCCGACGACTATCAGACTTGCCTTAAGTACGGAATGGACATGGTTGTTCCTGTCGATGATCAGGGACGTCATACCGATTACGCAGGTAAATATGCAGGCCTTAAAACAGATGAATCCAATCCAATTATCTTAAATGATATGAAAGAAAGCGGATCCCTCTTTGCCAGTGAAGAGATTATTCACAGCTATCCTCACTGCTGGCGTTGCAAGAGTCCTATTATATTCAGAGCAACTCCTCAGTGGTTCTGTTCTGTTGATGGATTTAAAGAAGAAGCCTGTGACGCTTGCGAAAATGTACGTTGGCTTCCTGATTGGGGCAAAGACAGAATGAAGGCCATGATTCGTGAACGCGCCGATTGGTGTATCTCACGTCAGCGTCGCTGGGGTCTTCCTATTCCTGTTTTCTATTGTGAAGACTGCGGTAAACCTGTTTGCACTGAAGAAACTATAGAATGCATTGCTCAGATTTTTGAAAACGAAGGTTCAAATGCTTGGTTTGCAAAAGAAGCTGAAGAGCTTCTTCCTAAAGCATTTAAATGCCCTCACTGCGGCGGTATTCATTTTACAAAAGAAACCGACACTCTCGACGGTTGGTTCGATTCCGGTTCTACTCATTTTGCTGCCATGAAGAGAGATCAGGATTTCTGGCCGGCAGATATGTATATCGAAGGCGGAGATCAGTATAGAGGTTGGTTCCAGTCATCTCTTCTCGTTGCTGTTGGTGCCCTCGGTCAAGGTGCTCCATATAAAGAGTGTCTGACTCACGGATGGACAGTCGACGGTGAAGGAAAAGCGATGCATAAGTCTCTCGGCAACGGTGTTGATCCTTCTGAGCTCTTTAAAGAATTCGGTGCCGATCTTGTACGTCTTTGGGCAGGTTCTTCTGACTACCATGTTGATGTACGTTGTTCAAAAGAGATATTCAAACAACTCAGTCAGAATTATCTTAAGTTCAGAAATACAGCAAGATATTGCCTCGGCAATCTGAATGGTTTCGACCCAGATAAGGATCTTGTCAGTGCTGAAGATATGCTCGAGCTCGATCGCTGGGCAATTACAAAGCTCAATAGCCTGATAGCAAAATGTGCAGATGCATATAATAACTATGAATTCCATGTTATTTCTCATGCAATCAATGATTTCTGCGTCGTTGAACTTTCAAGCTTCTATCTTGATATCATCAAAGATCGTTTGTATTGTGAAAAGACAGATGGTATAGAACGTCGTTCCGCACAGACTGCACTTTGGATAATTCTTGATACAATTACTAAGATTTTTGCCCCTATTCTTGCCTTTACTTGCGATGAAATCTGGCTTGCTATGCCTCATTCTTCAAAAGACGATGCCCGCAATGTAATTCTTAACTACATGAACGATGAATTTACCGATTATGCGCTTGATGTTGCTACAATGGCTAAATGGGATAAACTTATTGCATTACGTGATAAGGTCAATGTTGCTCTCGAAAGTGCAAGAAGTGAAAAACTCATCGGTAAGCCTCTTGAAGCTGCTGTAACATTAAGTGTTGAAGATAAAGATGTTGCTTCTATGAATCTCAGCGAACTCTTTATCGTATCGAAATGTCTCGTTGAAGACGGTCTTGGAGACGAAGTTAAAGTTCAGCGCGCATCAGGTAACAAGTGCCCAAGATGTTGGGTTATAACAGAAGATACCGATCCTGAAACTGGTCTTTGTCCAAGATGTAAATCCGTTATAGGGGGTTAAGTTTATGCTTTATACTATATTCGGTATAATAATTATTATAATTGATCAGGCTGTCAAACTTTATGTATCTAAAAATGTTCTTTTTGGTAATGTAAAAGAACTAATACCCGGTGTAATGACTCTGGTAAGAGTACAAAATGATGGTGCAGCTTTCAGTTTCCTTGCCGGTGGTGGTGCCAGAATATGGTTTATTGTTTTAACTCTTATCTTTGTTGGCCTTGTATTACTCGCCCTTGCAACCAACTTTATTTCCGGCAAATTTGGTCGTTGGTGCATGGTTATGGTGGCTGCCGGTGGACTTTCAAACTGTATTGACCGAGTCCTTTACGGTTATGTAGTTGATATGTTCAGAATTGATCTTTTCGATTTTGCCGTATTCAATGTTGCAGATATTTTCATTACTGTTGGCTGCATAGCTTTCATCCTCTATATCTTATTTGGTGGTGAAAAAACGCCATCTCCTGATGCGGACGAATATGATGAAGAAGACGAAGAAGATCTTGACAGACCGGTTCGTGAACCTCTTTTCAAGAAAAAACGTCCAAATTATTACGATGACGACGATGAGGATGACGAAGATGACGATGATGAAGAAGACGAGTATCTAAATCGTAAGCTCAATAAATCTGCAATGTTTTCAAAGAAGCTTGCTAAAGAATCCAAAGAACAAACTGTAAATAGATCTAAAGCTCCTGTCAAAAAGGAAGCTCCTGTCAAGAAGGAAACTACCGCAGCAAGAGCCTCTTATATTGAAAAAGAAAGTCCTGCTTCTCGCTCTGCTTCTTATGACTCCAAACAACGTGCTGCAGAAGAAGCTAAAGCTTTCGAAGAATTCTTCAAAAAGCGTGCTGAATCTCAAAAAACCAGTTCTGCTTCTACGAAACAATCTGCTAATACAGTACCAGAAAGAACTGTAAAAACACCCGAAAGAAAAACTCCGATAGCGAAATCTTCTTACGAAGATGATTTTGCTGAAGCATTTAAGACAGTTGAGAAGCCTTCTCGTTCAGTTTCAGAACCTGCACCTGTAACTGAAACCAAAAAAGTTACTACTGTTTCTTCTGATGACTTCGATTTGGATTCCATATTAAATGAATTTAAATAACATTATAGTTGAGGAGAGCGGAGAACGAATCGATGCTCTCCTTTCTAAGTACATTGAAACATTATCTCGCTCTTCTGCACAAAATTTGTGTGAAAAAGGCCTTGTATCTGTAAATGGGGTTATAATTAAAAAAAATTATAAGGTCCGTATTGGTGATGAGATTAAAGTTGAAATACCTGAACCGGAAGAACCTATTCCAGTCCCCCAGAATATTCCTCTTAATATAATGTATGAAGATGAGTTTCTGATTGTTGTAAATAAAGAAAGAGGGATGGTCGTTCATCCAGCACCTGGTCATTATGATGGTACTTTAGTAAACGCACTTCTTTATCACTGCGGTAATTCTCTATCCGGTATTGGCGGTGAAAAACGACCAGGTATCGTTCATCGAATAGATATGGATACATCAGGGCTCATAATAGTTGCAAAAAATGATTTTGCACACCAAAAACTTTCTATGCAGCTTTCTGATCACAGCCTGTGCAGAGAGTATGAGGCTATTGTTAACGGAACCTTTCGGAACGACTCCGGAACAATTGATAAGCCAATCGGAAGAAACCCAAATGACAGAAAAAAGATGGCCATCACAGATAAAAATTCCCGAAATGCTGTCACACACTATTCTGTTATAGAAAGATATAATAAATATACTCATATAAAATGTCAGCTTGAAACAGGAAGAACACACCAAATAAGAGTACATATGGCATCTATAGGTCATCCGTTGCTTGGAGATTATACATATGGCGCCGTGTCACCTGACAAGGGCTTAACAGGTCAATGTCTCCATGCAAGAAGTTTAAAATTTATTCATCCAAGCACCGAAAAACAAATTATAATTACATCAGATTTACCTGAGTACTTTACTTCAACTTTAAGTAAATTAGGAGGAAAGCTAATTTGAAAAAGCCTGTTAAAATTGCATTGATTGCATTAGCTGCAATACTTTTATTCGCTGTTATAAAATTTATTATAAAACTAATTCAGGGTGCTTTTTCTATTGTAAATGGCGCATTTTCAACAATAATTGCCATTATTGTTATTATAGCATTAATAATTATTGTTGCCTGGATGTTCTTTTATGCAAGTAAAAACAAGAAAAAATAATCAATATATTCAAAGTTAGAAAACACCCTCACATTAGCCTTAGGCCCAGTCTAGGCCTAGATTAGTGTGAGGGTGTTTCTGCGAGAATGACCGTGGTCTTATCT
>R06__coassemble_423_pt1 | contig 15622 bp, 11 predicted proteins | sample R06__metabat2_high_PE_044 | metagenome-assembled genome bin R06
TTAAGTGTGGAAAAAAGTGTAATTGCTGCAGTTCCGGCTTTAATCGATTTGTAAATCCAGAAATAACCCCTGTAGACAAGATGGAGTGCAAAAATTAACGCTGCAAAAATTTTATGTTTGATTCCGCCAAACATTGTACAAGCATAAACAATTATTTCTACAAAGCAGATTGCAACTTCGCCGATTACGACACCGCTAAAGCCTTTGGAAAGGGATCCCAACATAATAGGAAAGATGCAGCAACAAACGGGCAATACCGAGATAAGAAAAAGTATCTTGCCAAAAAAACGAATAACCAGGATAAGAAGCAAACATCCTACAATAGGAAGAAAAGCCGCTGTAATGGCAACAGCTGTCTCATCTAATATATTTCTGATTGTTTCCCATCTTCCACCTATCAAAAAAGGTACGGCAAGTATCATAAGTACAGTTGCAAATCTTAATGGAAACGACTTTCTTTCAATATAGAATTTATTATTCACAATGTTTCTCCGTTTCAGTTTAAACAAATTGCATTTTGAATCTGTATAATCAATTTAGCTTATTATAAATTAAATAATGTCACATAACAAGAAAGATAACATAAAATTAATAAATGGTTTATGTTTCTGAGATTGGAAAAAGGAAAATAATATGTCCGCTTAATATATATGAGCCGCTGCATCTGCAACGGCTCATATATATTAAAGCATTTCTTTAAATTATTCTGCAGGAGAAAAATCTTCTTTGCCCACTCCGCAAACTTCACATACAAAGTCATCTGGCAAATCTTCAAAAGCAACTCCGCCATGCTCGTCAGGATCGTATTCCCAACCGCAAATATTGCACACGTATTTCATATTTCTATCCTTTCATAAGCTCGTCTGCGAGCTTTTTTATTTCTACTATGTTTGCTTCTTTAACACCGGATGTAATTGTAACCGTAGTATCAGTAAAGTTAATTCCTTTACTGTTTTCAAACATTTTCCGTATAATTTTTGCAGCCTGCGGGGCCCAACTTCCATTTTCTATAATACCTATAGTGCGGTTTTTGTATCCTCTTTCTGTAAGATGGTCAATAAACTGCTTCATATACGGGAAAATATCTCCGTTGTAAGTCGTAGTTGCAAGAACAATCTTTCCATATCTGAATGCATCTTCCACATCCTCATACATATCGCTTCTGGCAAGATCTGTAAGCACGACTTTGCTACAGCCCAGATTTTCAAGCTCATCGGCAAGAATCGATGCCGCTCTTGCAGTATTACCATATACAGAAGTATATGCTATAACAACTCCTTCGCTCTCAACGCCATACGATGACCATGTATTATAAAGGTCAAGATAATAGCTTAAGTTTTCATTTAGTACAGGACCATGTAACGGGCATATTGTATTTATATCAAGAACCGACACTTTTTTAAGAAGATTCTGAACCTGAGCGCCATATTTGCCTACTATTCCAAAATAGTATCTGCGTGCTTCACACGCCCATCCCTCAGGGTCTTCCACATCATTTGCACCGAACTTTCCGAATCCGTCTGCGGAGAAAAGGACTTTATCTTGCCTGTCATATGTCACAATTACTTCAGGCCAGTGCACAAGAGGAGCCCCAACAAACTGTAGAACATGGGATCCCAAACAAAGCGTGTCTCCTTCTTTAACCGTAATGCACTTTTCATCCTTATCAATATTGAAAAAGTTCTTCATCATAACGAAAGCTTTATCCGAAGAAACAATGAATGCATCCGGATATGCTTTACGAAATTCCAAAATATTTGAGGAGTGGTCAGGTTCCATGTGCTGTACAACGAGATAGTCCGGTTTTCTGCCGTCGAGCGCGTTGCAGATATTTTCAAGCCACTCTTTTCCGAAATAGCGATCCACAGTATCCATAACCGCTATTTTTTCATCAATAATCACATAGGAATTGTAAGCCATTCCGAGCGGCACTTCATACTGACCTTCAAACAAATCTATCTGATGGTCATTTACACCAACATATTTTATATCTTTGGTAATATTCACATTTCTCTCCGTAAACTATAAAATAGGATTTTGTTGATAAGAGCCGCTGCAAATGAATATGCACCGGCTCTTAAATATTACTCTATATTTCTTACTTTCCGAAATATCTCTCGAGAAGTCCTGCAAATGCTTTTCCGTGACGAGCCTCGTCTCTTGCCATCTCATGAACTGTGTCATGAATAGCATCGAGATTGTACTTCTTTGCAAGCTTTGCAAGTTCAGTTTTGCCTGCAGTTGCGCCGTTTTCAGCTTCAACTCTCATCTGAAGATTCTTCTTTGTGGAGTCAGTAACAACTTCACCGAGGAGCTCTGCAAATTTTGCAGCATGCTCTGCCTCTTCAAGGCCGGCCTTTTCCCAATACATGCCTATTTCGGGATATCCTTCACGATGAGCTACACGAGCCATAGCAAGGTACATACCTACTTCGCAGCATTCGCCTTCAAAATTAGCTTTGAGACCTGCAATAATTTCATCTTTTACTTCTTCGGGAACATCAGCACCGAATTGCTTGCCGACACCAACAACATGCTCTGCAGCCCATGTCAGTTCACCTGCTTGGAGAGTGAACTTTGCGCCGGGGCACTTGCACTGAGGGCAAAATTCAGGAGCCTCATCACCTTCGTGAACATAACCGCAAATAGGGCAAACCCATTTTTTCATATATATTTTCCTCCAAAAATTATTTATCAACTTATTAGGAATTTTTCCTAATAAGATATATACCATAAATCAGTGTAAAAATAAAGACCTATCTTTAAATTATATCTTATCTTAACGGAGATTTTTTAATCTGCGCAAATCTCCTGGGATATTTTGATGGCGTCGGTTCTGTCTTTCTTATTATTATAGCACTATGAGTAATATCCGTACCATCAATACAATAAGACACGCACTTTTCACACTTTGCGCCCAGCATTTTTATTGCAGGTTTCGCTTCTTCAAGTTCTTCTTCAAAGTCCGGTCCTTTCATTGCGATGAAGACCCCACCAACGCTTACATATGGGATGCAGAACTCGGCAAGCACATTAAGTCTTGCAACCGCTCGAGAAACTGCAATATCGAAATTTTCTCTGAAGCCTTTTGGAATTTCCTCGGCCCTGGCATGTATCAAAGTTACATCATCTATAGACAACTTTTCAAGAGTATCCCTTAAGAAATTAAGCCGTTTATCCAGAGAATCCAACAGCGTAAGCGAAATACTGTCGTCTGCGATTTTAAGCGGAAGACCCGGAAATCCCGCTCCCGTTCCTATATCAATAACTTTCTTTCCGGAAAAATCATAAATTTTATTAAGAGATAAAGAATCTTCAAAATGTAATTTATCTATTTCATTACTGTCTGTAATTGCAGTAAGGTTCATAACCTTATTCCACTGCACTAGATTCTCTTTGTAAATATTCAGTTTTTCTTTTATGTCTACCATATTATGTTAACAAATTGTATAAATCCTCGCAGTTTGAAGCAAATACTTCCGCACCTGCTTTTATAAGCTGCTCTTTTGTCCTAAATCCCCAAAGCACTGCTATGCAGTCAATTCCGGCATTTTTTGCAGTCTCTATATCGACTTCGGTATCACCTATGTATACACATTCTTCTTTATCGAGCATAAACTCGTTAATTGCAGCATTCACTGCCGATGGATCAGGCTTCTTTTTAATACTTGCAGATTCCCCGACTGCAAATTCCACAAGGTCTCCGAATTCCTTTTTACTTATCTGCTTTGTGGCCTCATCCGGCTTATTTGAAATAATTGCCGTCTTTACACCATTTGCTCTTAATTTTTCAAGAAGCTCTATAATTCCCTCAAATGGTTTTGCCGAGTCCACACAGTGCAGATTATAGTACGGCAGATATTCATCAAGCACAACATCTACGTCTGCGCCCTTCGGGAGCGCATGAGAAATGAAAAATTTTGCTCCATATCCTAAAATTGTTTTTCCAAAATCCGTGCTTATTTCTTCGTATCCATGCTTTTTAAGCACGTAATTTGCAGCATCCGTCAGTCCTTGTATAGTATCCGACGTTGTGCCATCCATATCAAATAATACAGCCTTGTATTTCATATCCTATCAGCATTTATCTGGTTTATAGCCCAGAGTCCTTTCAAAAGCAAGTGTCATATTTAAAGCTCAATTCTCCTTTAACGGATGATGTGCCGTTGGGCTGTCTATGTTGAGTTTATCAAATGTACAGCCTTTTTCAAGTGCCCATGGTATAAATTCTTTAATTGCGTCAACTGTATAATCATATACATCGTGACAAAGAATAAGAGAATAATTTTTACTCTCATTGACACCGTCTTTGAGATTTTCAAGTACTTCAGAGGAATTTTTTGCAGATGTTGCATCATTACTGTCAACATCCCAATCGAAATAAATGTACCCCATCTCTTCAATTTCCTCTATTAGTTCAGGCATTTTATAGTCAGCTATAGTATTTGAACTTCCTCCCGGAAATCTAATAAGTTCTGTTTTACTGCCTGTAGCATTTTCAATTACATTCTCTATTTTGTCAAGGTCGGACAGGTAATCATTATAGACACTACTTAAATCATGCGTATAGGAATGGGCCCCTATTGCATGACCTCTCGCATATTCTTCCTTTATGAGATATGTATAGTCTTCATATTTATCGGTAACAAAAAATGTGCACTTTACATTATACTCATCAAGTATGTCAAGGAGTTGCTCTGTATAAATGTATGGTCCGTCATCGAAAGTAAGGTAGATAATTTTCCCGGTATCTTTCAATGTATCTGTGGGAAGTACTGTCACCTCCGGCGTAACTGTAATTTCTTCATCTGTTATTTCTGTTTCAGTAGGCAAATCAGTTTTGGAAACAGCATCATCTCTTTTTATAATAAAGATATCCTGGCACAGTACAAGGACAGATATTGTAAAAACAAGTATAAGAAGTGTCAAAACACGTTTATTCATGTTTTTAATTGTATCATATTTCTTTCTTTTATGATATAGTATTTATTTGTCAAAAATATCTCTGTAGCTGCCAGCTGCAGGAAAGGAAGTAAAATAATATGAAAAAAGAAGACAAAACCCTAGACAAGATTGTAGCACTTTGCAAAAATCGTGGATTCATTTACGCAGGCTCTGAAATCTACGGTGGACTTGCAAACTCCTGGGATTACGGTCCCCTCGGAACTGAATTTAAAAACAATGTCAAAAAGGCATGGCTCAAGAAATTCGTTCAGGAAAGTCCGTATAATGTAGGTCTCGACGCAGCTATTATCATGAACCCTCAGACCTGGATTACAACCGGTCACGTATCAAGCTTTTCAGATCCCCTTCTCGACTGCAAAGCATGTAAAGCACGTCACAGAGCAGATAAGCTTATAGGTGACATTCATAGTGATGTTAATGTAGATGCAATGTCATTTGATGAGATGGATGAATTCATTGCCTCTCATGAAGATATCGTATGTCCCGTGTGTGGAAAACATAATTTTACTCCCATAAGAAAATTCAATCTTATGTTCAAGACAGCAATCGGCGTAACGGAAGATTCATCTTCTGTCTGCTATCTTCGTCCTGAGACTGCCCAGGGTATATTTGTTAACTTTGCAAATATTGCCCGCACCACCCGTAAAAAACTTCCCTTTGGTGTTTGCCAGGTAGGCAAAGCTTTCAGAAATGAAATCACGCCGGGTAACTTTACCTTCAGAACTCGTGAATTTGAGCAGATGGAGTGCGAATTCTTCTGCAAGCCCGGTACTGACCTTGAATGGTTTGCATATTGGAAAGATTACTGCAGAAAATGGCTCAACGACCTCGGAATAAAAGATGAAAATCTTCGTCTGCGTGATCACGAACCGGCAGAACTCGCTTTCTATTCACGTGCAACCACTGATATTGAATACGCTTTCCCGTTTACCGATTGGGGTGAACTCTGGGGAATAGCCGATCGTACAGATTACGACCTTTCACGTCATATGGAAGCATCCAATAAGGATCTTACATATTTTGATCAGGAAACAAACGAGCATTACGTTCCTTATGTTATAGAGCCTTCTTTAGGCTGTGACCGTGTTGCTCTTGCATTCTTATGTGAAGCATACGATGAAGAACTTGTCGATGAAAAGAAAAATGATGTAAGAACAGTCCTTCATCTCCATCCCTTCCTTGCTCCCTATAAATGCGCTATACTTCCTCTTTCCAAGAAAGACGTTCTCTCCGGACCTGCAACAGAGCTTTATCAGGAACTTTCAAAATACTTCATGTGCGACTACGATGAAACAGGCTCAATCGGCAAACGTTATCGCCGTCAAGATGAAATCGGCACTCCGTTTTGCATCACATTTGACTTCAATACTGTCGGTACTGAAACTGATGAAGCAGATAACTGCGTAACAATCCGTGAAAGAGATTCCATGGAGCAGGTTCGTATACCTATAAGTGAAGTTAAATCCTATATTGAAGAAAGGATTGCCTTCTGATGAAAGACGGATTTATAAAAGTAGCTGCCGCTTCCCCGATAATAAAAGTTGCGGACGCAGATTATAACTCCGATGTAATTATAAGTGTCATTAACGAAGCTGAAGAAAAAGGCGTTAAGGTACTTGTATTTCCAGAGCTTTCAATTACAGGATGCACCTGCGGTGACCTTATTAATCACCGTGTACTTTTAGACGGAGCAAAAGTAGCTTTAAACAAGATATGCGATGCAAGCTACGGTGTTGATATGCTTATATTTGTCGGCCTTCCTCTTGAGATTGGCTCTAATGTGTATTCATGCGCCGCAGCAATCTGCAATGGCAACATCATCGGAATAGTCCCGAAGGAAAATGCCGGCAGAACAGCAAGAGAAGTAAATATAGATAACATTCACTCTGCATTTTTATGTACTGACATTCTTTTTGAAAATGCATGTATGCCTGATCTTAAGATAGCTGTTGAAATTGGCTCTGACATTGATTCTTTAACTCCTCCTTCTGTTCGTCATGCAATAGGTGGTGCAACTTTAATTGTCCGCATGGCTTCATTTCCTGAAACTGTCACCTCTTCAAATGTTGCTGAGCAATGCCTTAAGTGCGATTCAGCAAAATTAAGATGCGCGCTTGTTCTTGCAGCACCTGGCCGTGGAGAATCAACGACCGATAATTCATATTCAGGGTATTGTGCAGTTGTCGAAAATGGCAAGATTCTTGCTTCTGATGAAAGTTTCGACTTTATGGCAGCATCCGAGATAGATGTACAGTATCTTATCAATATGCGCCGTGAAAAAGGCGGTTTTGATAGTTTGGAGTATGCTCATATGCCTCTTATCTGGGGTAAGGAAAAAGTTGAAACCAAGCTTACAAGAAATATTTTGAAGCATCCGCACCTTCCCGATTGCAGTGAAGAATTACCATCTTACTGCGAAAGAATACTCGACATACAAGTAAACGGACTTGTAAAACGCATGACACAAACCGGAATAGATCACTGTGTTGTAGGTATTTCCGGAGGTGTTGATTCAACTCTTGCTGTAATGGTAAGTGCAATGGCAGTAAAGAAGATGGGGCTTCCCGCGAGCAATGTTGTTGCCTGCACAATGCCGTGCTTCGGTACTACCTCGAGGACAAAGAACAATGCTGTAACAGTTGCTGAGCAGTGGGGATGCGAAGTGAGAATAATCAATATATCCAGCTCTGTTAATGCTCACTTTGACGAGATTGGACATGCTCATGATGATTACTCCGTCGCATATGAAAATGCTCAGGCCAGAGTAAGGACAATGACACTTCTGGATATTGCCAATAAAGTCAACGGACTTGATGTAGGTACTGAAGATTTGTCCGAATATATAGACGGATGGTGTACATTTAACGGAGATCACACATCAAACTACGATGTAAATATGGGTCTTACCAAAACACAGGTAAGAGCAGTTGTAAGTCATATTGCAGCCGCCACTGATAATAATATTCTGAAAGCAGCTCTTTATGATGTTCTAGACTGTCCTGTAACTCCGGAACTTCTTCCCGTTCATGATGACCTTATAGAACAGAAAAGCGAAGATGCAGTCGGTTCATATTCACTGCAGGACTTTTTCACCTATAATATTTTGCAAAACGGATTCACGCCTTCAAAAACATTCCGTCTGGCCAAATATGCATACGGTAGTGAATTTAGTGATGAAGAGCTTATTCGCTGGCTCACAAGCTACTGCAAACGTCTTTTCTCTCAGCAGTTTAAAAGAAGCTGTCTCATGGATGGTCCCTCTGTTTCAAAATTCAGTGTTTCTCCAAGGATTGGTTTCAAGATGCCATCTGACGGAGAGTGTTCACTGTTTCTTGAAGACTTAGAAAAGCTCAATGATGATTCATTTTTCTTCTCAGATAACAGAGACTACTAACATCTATCCATTGCTTTTTGTTTGAAAAAATAAGCACCGCAGATAATCTTCTGCAGTGCTTATTTTTTATGCTTTGTTGATTTATTTTTTCTTTAGTTTCTCCACGGCATCTTCGACCATTCCCGGAATGCTCTGAGCAAAATAAGGAATATATCCGAGGAAATCTCCAACCATTCTTCCCGTATCCTTGATAGCATCCATCTGGGGGCTGTCTATAAAATCTCTTACAGCCTGTTTTTTACTCTCTATATCGAGTCCGGCGATTGCATCAAGAAACTTTGTGTAGATAACGCCTACATCAAGCCCTTTTACCTCTTCAAAAAATGACTGAACATCAAAATTCTTTACTTTAAAAGCAACATCTTCAACTTTATCTTTTGCATTTTCAATTACTTCTTTTATATCTGCCATATTAAACCTCCAAAAATATATTTTCGTATCAAGTGTTATTACTATATCACCTGCAACAAATATGTGTCAAGAATATCACTTTATAGCGTACTCACCTGTCCATACTGTTACGATTTCACCGTATATATCTCCCCAATCGCCCAAATTTGCCGCATATGCGCCCATCTCATAGTTCACCTCATCACGCCATGATTCGCTGGGAAGAGCTGGGTAGTTGATTGTTATAGGTACCAGGCCAGAAGCTGTTGCTTCTCTATCTTTTACAACAAATGGATTATCCGATTCCACTGCATTTTTATATGGAATAACATATCCCATCTCGCTCATGGTTTTTGTACCTTTTTCAGAAGTTACAAGCCAGTTCATAAAATCAAGAGTTGCAGATATATCTGCCTCACTTGCATTTTTATTCACGCTCCAGTAGCAATCCGTACCAGTGCAATAACCCTGTTTTGACTCATCTCCTATTCCCATATACACAGGAATAAACTCTATATCATCTTCCGACATTCGTCCGTCTTTTTTAATATAATCCCAAATTTCTGTACCACAAATGAAGAACACACCGTCACCTTCTATAAATTCTCTGCATGCGTCTTCGTTGGTTCTGGCTGTATATGTAGGATTAAGATCATAATATGAGCAGTTCATGTTGTATATTATAAGATCCCAGAATGTATGGAAATTATCAAGATATGTTCCGTCAAGAACTGTCTTAATACCTACTCCGTCTTCTTTAAATTCACAGACAATAGGAATGTTTACAAGTCTGTTGGAAAGACCTGTTTCCGTTATATCTCCCATGGGTGCAGATACAAATGCAGCTGTTGAGCTAGTTACATTTCGCTGCTCTGTAATTTTTGCAACTGCTGAAACCAGGCTGTCATAATCCTTTATATCATCAGCACTTAAATCATATTTGGCAAGCTGTGCTTTATTTACAAGTATTCCGTAACTTGAAACATCTCTGGCAACACCATATACCTCGCCTACCTTGGTATATGTTATATATTCAGTACTTGTCAGCTGATTATAAATTTCGCTACCCTTAAGGTCATAACAGTTATCTGCATATGTCATAAGATCCACAGAACCGTTTATTTCAAACATTGTTACAGGATCCACATCATCTAAAGCATCATCAAGAGATTCATTTGTCTTTATTGTTACCGGCACGCCTGTTTCATTTGTATAAGCTGAAGCAAGCTCATTCCAATAGTCGAGATGTTCTGTATCTTCTGTGAGATAAATTACTTTCCCGCATTCCGGGTCTTCTGACATATTAACCTCAGTTCCGCGTGTACTTCCGTATATTGATTCATGTTCATTTATAAGGGGATCATTCTCTGTAAAGTTGTAGCAGAGCGGATTTAACGCATACTCAAATGCATCATATGCTATTCTAAATACCCCTTTAGGATGCTGTGCCGGGAAAGAGCCTGTGTAATTATATATTTCCCAATCCTGAGCTAGATATTGCTTATAACTCTTCCACTTTCCCATGACGAAGCCTTCGTTAAGGCCGACTGCACCGCCTTCAAGACCTGTAGGACACGTTGTATCTATTTCTATTCCGGGATGAAGTTCCTGCATTTTAGCTACTTGATCTGACGGTACAGGGTCACCTGAACCAAGCCAAAGCCTCTTTAAGTCCAAATCATAGAGCGGTGAAATATCTGTAACATCAAAGCAGGTTCCGACATTCAGATGCTGAAGATTAGTGCATTTTGCAAGTGGAGAAAGATCGCTTATTTTTGTATTTCCTGCCTCCAGATAAAACAGTTTCGTACAGTTTTCGATAGGTGTAAGGTCGTTAAGAAGTGTAATTGAAAGTACCGCAATTCTTAACTCCTTAAGTTCTGAAAGGAATGAGAAGTCACTTAGTTCTTCGTTATGTCCCAAGTCCAAAAACTTAAGTTTAGTGCAATATTTAAGTTGCTGGGCATCCTCATTGTAGATATTTCCACCCCAGGACGGTTTTGAAGCAAGTATTTTTTCTACATTCGTTCTGAATGAGTATCCCGTTGCAAGCCATATTCTCCAAATAACCTCTGTATCAGGAAATGCATCACGAATCTCAGCCATTCTCTCATTGCTTATGCCGCATGAATCCATATCAAGGATTTTACAATTTCTCATATACGGCATAATAGTCATAACACCATCGGCATTATCATACATCGTATAATGATTGAAATCCAAAATACGATCATAAGTGTTAAGCTCCTGACCATACATTGTAAATCCATATGAAAACTTAGCATTGGGAGCTGCAGCATAAAGCTTGTCAAGATCTGCAAACGTAAGATTATTATCTGTCTCATTACCGATATCTACATAAACAAGATTCGGCATTTCTTTCAATATCTCACAAACTTCATCAACGTCACTGCTTTTAATGCTGCTTAAATCGAGCTTCCTGTTTCCGGTTGAAAATGTATTACCGCAAAGTGTTACATCTCTGTAAGAAACAGTTGTAGTTTCTGTCTCTTCGCTCAATGTATCCGTATAAACAGAATTTTGGGCCTGTTCATCCTGACTTATATTAATATTTGTTACCTCATTACTTTCAAAGTTACGCCTCGGAGAGGTACAAATTACAAACATAACAATTAAAAGCAATGAAATTATAATATACCTTAATTTTCTCATCTAATTTAAGAATTTCTCCTTCTATTTATGGACATTAGACGATGCTTCTCATCTTTTATATTTCGCCCCTTATTTCTGTACATCTCTGCATCAGCACGCTTTACAACATCACTCACCGTAAAATCTGTATTCGGATTAAATTCGCTCATGCCCATTGCAAAATCCGCTTTTCCCATCTGCGATGAAGAGAGCCCTCTTACTCGTTCAACGATTATCTGCATTTGTTTGATTAATTTTTTCCTATTTTTATAGTCTGCTCCCTCAAGTATGACAGCAAACTCATCTCCGCCTATTCTGTATACAGGGCTCTTGGAAAAAACCGAGCAAATTATCTTTGAACAATTTTTTATTAGCACATCACCCACATCGTGACCGTAAGCATCATTCTCTTTTTTTAGGTTGTTAACATCACAGATTACTATGCCAAACTCAGTATTCCTATTCTGACTTATTTTAGCTGTAAGGTCCGCTATTTTGTCTGTATATGCAGTTATATTTTTAACTTTCGTTAGCGGATCTATGATTGCGATGGTCATTGTATTTTGAAGCATTTCTTCTGTCTCATGCAGTTTTACTTTCAACATAGGAATAAGCATATTGGTTATTTCAGATATTTCAATCGGTTTACCAATGCAAACATCCGCTCCAGCTTCAAGATACTCATTATTTTTTTCATCCGATCTATTTGCAGTCATTGCAATTATAGGAATAGATGCTTTTTGAGGATTTGATATATCACGGAGTTTTTCTATAAGTTTTAAACCTGATATTTTTTCTGAATCCATATCAAGAAATACCATATCAAACCAGTCAGCAATATTTATATAATCAAGAAGCTCGGTTGCATCAGAGGCAACCGTAACTACTGCTCCTTGTGATTCAAGAATATTCTTTGAAAGAATCTGCGAAATTGCATCATCCTCTGCCAAAAGAATTCCTACATCCTCAAGAATTTTTGCAATTATAACTTCTTTACTTAAATCACCGCTTAAATATTGATCTTTGTTTTCTTCTTTTGTTGGAATACCTGTAAATGCTTCCCTGCAGTTTTCAAAGCATCGCATAAGCTTTTTTGAAAAAGTACCACACTCTCCGTTTAAAATCTTATCAAAAGCTACATCCGGAGCGAATGCATCTTTATAAACTCTTTTTGATGTCAGCGCATCAAAACAATCTGCAACAGACACGATTTGAGCACATATTGGAATCTCATCGCCTTTAAGCCCTTCGGGATATCCGTTTCCATCCCATCTCTCGTGATGATATCTGCAAATATCTATACTGGTATTGACATAATCTTCGCCCCAGCTATCTGAAAGCTTTTCAAGAATTTCGCAGCCTTTAACGCAGTGAGTTTTCATTATTTCAAACTCTTCAGCATTTAATTTTCCCGGCTTTAGAAGTACCGAATCGGAGATAGCTATTTTTCCTATATCATGGAGAGGTGAAACAAATGCAATAAGGTTGACCTTATTTTCACTGATGTTGTATTCCGGACAGCACCTCATTACTTCACTAGCAAGAATTCTAGTATATTCTTTAACTCTTAAAATATGTTCTCCGCTATCATGGTCACGTCCTTCTACAACGTCGCCTAGCATTGTAACAATTCTTTCGTTTGTTTTAATAAGAGAATTGTTTTTCTCTTGCAATTCCTGTGTCTGTATTTCTACCAGCTTCTCGACGCTTTCTCTCATTTCAATTTCACGTCGCATTTCATCATCTGTGCTACGTATGCTAAGAACATACCCTATCAGATTTCCGGTATAGTCCCTATCAGCAACAAATTTTATCTGATAATATCGTATCTCATCATCTATGTTTGCTCTTACATTTATGTAATAAACATTATTTTTTTCAATATTATCAAGTATTACTTCTCTTCTTGTCTGTTGATAGAACTGCTCCTTATCAGGTTCATAGCAAAGATAATCTATAAGTAGATCTAATCTCTTATGTACATTTTTTTCGCCATTCCAGCCGGGTACCAACTTATCAAGTGTTTTACTCGTACGGAACTGTTGAACCTCATCATCTATCTTATCAGCGTTAAGTGATACGTAATCTATGCAGTAATAATTTACTGACAATGTTTTAATAATAGAGTAATAACGTTCATTTTCAAGTCTCTCACGATATTCCTTGTCAACCTCAGATATTCCAACTGCAATTTTGTGAGGTAACATATCGACATCTTCCAATTTTACAAAAGACATCTCACTATACTTGTAAATATCGCCAACCAGTCTCCTGAAATATACGCTATGTTTTTTTCTGGTGCTGAGTATTTCTGTAAGTTCTTCAATATTTATAAGTATGTCAAACAAGGGTTTATCTTCATGATAAACAAATTTATTACTAAATTCCTGAGAAACCGTCAAAAAATCATCCCAGCTAAGAACACTATTAATATAAGATTTATAACTGTCATCACTAAATGTAAGGACCTCTACTGTCTTGTCATCCACATCAAGATAAACAAGATCTGTATAGTTCTCCGACAATATCTTAATAATATTATATTGTTGTTGAAGCTGCTTATATGATTTAAGTTCTTCAAGTTCAGCATTTCTTTGCTGTTCATCAACAACCTTCTCATTGCAGTTACGAAGTCCAAGTAATGCACAATGTTTATCCTTGTGGGCCTCATGGTGTACGATACGGGCCTCATACCACTGTAGATTTCCGTTAAAATCAGATCTAAATCGTATAATATATGGAAGTCCCCTTGAAATATTATCAAGTATTAAGTTACGGTCCATAGACCTTATGTAATTATCTCTATCTGGGTAAATTATAAACTTATCAGCAAAATTTCGAATTCTATCTTCATAACAGCAGCAGTTATTATCAACTCCAATTAGTTCCCTCAAATCAGGATTAATTCTGTAAACATCCTCCTTGTCAGAATCAAAATCTAGATGAAGAAGTTCCAGATAATCTTCACTAAGTGCAGCTATAACCGTCGTCATTTCCTCTTGGTTAGTATTTTCATTCTCGACTTCATCCAAAATAGATTTATGCAGCTTTCCCATATAAGTAATCTCATAGAAAAACAGTATAAAAAGAGAACTCAGATAACCAAAGCATGAAAAATTAACATGATTGACAGTATGTAGAAAACCGAAAATCAAAATTGGGACATTATATAAAGTAAGAGCTAAAGCAAGATTACGCTTATATAAATTGTTTTTATTATTAAATACATAACAAAGAGAATATACAAGTGATGTAATAGTAAATCCGTAGTAAACAATTGGAAAAACAGCAAAAAAGGATCCTCTTTCATATTTCATGCTACTATTCATATAAAAGAGAAGGTGATTACTATAAGCACTTAAGGAAAAAATAATAACAACTAAAACAGGAATAGAAACGATAAAAATAAGTTTTTTTGCAAGAATTACAGATTCATCGAGCCTTTTAATACAATAAGTAAGAAAAAGTGCTGACGAAACGGCAAGAGAGATAAAATACACACTATTAACAAAATAAAAAAGGAATTCTGAAAGAGAGCCTCTATATTCACCTATAACCCACAGAGTATCGGTTATAAGGCAAAGAACATAACAGATACCAATAATAATGACATGCAAACTTATATTCTTATTAACAGATTTAAAATAAAAATAGGTAATGCAGAAAATAAGAAAAATAATAGAAACACATAAAAGATTAAGTTCTGCATATATAGTTGTAGAAAAAAGATTAAGATTATACATAAAAATAAGGCCTATAAAATAAAAATAGATTTTATAAAAATTAAGGATCAATCACTATTTAAATGGAATAAATCTTATTTAAACTTTATATAGTATTAATAAAATATGTGCTATGAGAAAGACTGACATTTTCTGGTCATAAAAGTTGTAAAATTATGCAAACTCTTTCAAAACATAACTTTAAACATACCAAATATCATTATACAGCAAAGTAAAGCAATAAAAAAGTATGAAGAATAAAAAATCCCCCACTTTCCCTTAAATCTAGTCAAGACCTAAGCTGTTAATGAGGGTAATATATAAAATTCAAAAATGATAATAATACGACATTACATCTAAAAAATTACAAAAAATCTATAAATCAAGAAGTCCGTGCGCAACATTTGTTTCATGTCTCTAGTAACAAAAAAACCTACTAAAAGTAGGTTTTAATACAGGGGCTGAAGGCTTCGAACCCTCGGCCTACGGTTTTGGAGAC
>R06__coassemble_470_pt1 | contig 14725 bp, 13 predicted proteins | sample R06__metabat2_high_PE_044 | metagenome-assembled genome bin R06
TAATTAAAAACCGTCTGTATACAACCTCAAAAGGAAGTTGGGCAGACGGTTTTATATATAAGTGTGAAATTATAAAACGGCAGTTACTGCGCACACTGCAAGAGAAAGAGCCAGGATAATACATATCGGAAGCTTATGATTGTCGTAGATTTTATGTATAGCTGCACCGCAGCAGCACCAAATAACAGAGGCAACAGATGCAAGAAAAAAGAAAGCAAAAGAAGCGCCGACAATTGCAAATGCTGATGTAGTATACGGAATTACATAGACGGAGAATATGCTAAGAGCTGCAATCCAACTTTTAATATTCAGAGTCTGTAAAAGCAGACCGCTTTTGGCAGAAGCATCACCGCTTTCTCCTTTGACAAGTTGTTCATTGGATATTCCACTTTTGAAAATGGAATAAGCGAGGTACAACATATATGCAGCTCCTACCCATTTGAGATAAGGTACGACGACCGGAATTTTCTGAGCGAGAACAACATTAAGAAAACCGCAAAGAAGACTTTTTAGAAAGAGAACAAGCATGCTAGTACAGACGAAATTTTTGATACCGCGAAGTCCGAACTTTGCCCCCAGAAATAGACACATAAGGTTGTTGGGACCGGGGGTAATGGACATTACAGACATATATATCAGCATTGGAATAATTGCTTTGGACATGATAAAACTCCAATAAAAAGTAAAAATATACTGACATCGATTATAGCATGCGGTATCCAATAATTATAGAGAAAAACTTTTAAAGGAATAAATTTTAATCAGCAAAGCGGGAAAAAGAAAAGGGAAAAACATTCTAAAGCTTGTAAGAATTTCTGACTTGGATATAATAGGAAAAGCTGTTTAAACAAAAAGGAATAAAAAGATGCAAATATATATAATAAGACACGGAGAGACAAACGCAAATAAAGAAGGAAGAATGCAGGGACAGTCGGACTGGGAACTGAACGATTTTGGCATAAGACTTGCTGAAGAGACGGGCAGAGCTCTCAAAGGTGTCCATTTTGACGCTGCATTTTCTTCAACTTTAAAAAGAGCAGAGCATACTGCCAGAATTATTCTTAAAGAGAGCGGAAACAACTGTCCTGTGTTTTTTGATAACAGAGTAATTGAAATAAATATGGGAAATTACGAAGGCAAAAGATTCAGAGGACCAGATGATGGGATTGATCCGATGCTGACAAAGCAGTTTTTTGATGATCCGATTCATGCTCCCAGTTTTCCGCAGGGTGAAGATGTCATTCAAGTAATGGCAAGAACACAGGAATTCCTCAAAGAACTTGCGCAGAAAGACTACGATACAGTGCTTGTGTCGACTCATGGATGTGCTCTTCGTGCAATGCTTAATTTTCTCTATGAGGATAAAAACGATTTCTGGCACGGACATGTGCCGTACAACTGCGTTATAAATATTGTCGAGTCATCAAACGGACAACTTGCACTTACAGGTGACGACATTGTGCTTTATAGCCAAGACCTCTGTGTTGACAGATACAAAGAGATATAGACAGAATACAGACAAGCAGCAATTTGCAAAAATGCAGTTAAAAATTTTCATGTTCCCGTTAAGACGCAGTTAACTATCAAAAAGAGATATTTACACAAAAAAAGAAGAATGTTAAAAAGGTTATACCAAAAAATACAATAGTTCGTGAAAGGAGTACATGTATGGGTATAGCACTTGCATCTCTGGGAATTGTGGTTGTAATCGGGGTAGTTATATTCCTCGTAATTAAAAAATCCAACTGATTATCAAGTTCATTGATTTTTGTCCTTCTCCGCCTGCGGTATCCGCAGGCGGGCCTTTTTTATAAAGAATGCCGGCACTCCAGCGAGGAGAGCGGGCAATTATTTTGGCTTGTTAAGTATTATGATAGCGATTAAAGATAGTGTTTGCAATTCCAAGTTCTTCGTTTGCCGGAATTACCAACACTTTTACGAGAGATTCGGATGTGCTGATCTCAGCTTCACCGTTTACGTTTAAATTGCTGCTTTTATCAAACATAATTCCGAGATGGGAAAGGTTACAGCAGATTTTTTCTCTGACGAGTGATGAATTTTCTCCGATTCCGCCTGTGAATACGAGGTAATCAAGTCCACCGAGCTCTGCGTAAAAAGCCCCTATATATTTTATTACAGAAGTACAGAATGCATTTATTGCTAAGGAGGCTCTTTCACTTCCACTATTTGCAGCACATTCTATATCTCGGAGATCATTGCTGACACCTGAAATACCGAGAAGACCTCCTTGCTTGTCTATCCCGCGCATAATTTCTTCCATTGTGAGGCCTTGCGAAAGAAGATACGGTATTATGTATGCATCCATGTCCCCGCTTCGGTTAGCGTGTGGAATTCCGGTTTGAAGTGAGAAGCCAAAGGAGGTATCGACACTTTTGCCGTCCTTTATGGCACATATTGAACCACTTCCGCCCATGTGGCAGGAGATAAGACGAAAAGCAGGCCCCGCCATATCTTTGATGCGACCTGAAATATAGCTGTGGCTTGCACCGTGATACCCAAAACGCTGTATACCGTATTTTTCATACCACTCATATGGAAGAGCATAAATCTTTCTCTCAAGAGGAATCGTTTGATGAAATGCCGTTTCAAAACAACCTACCATAAGGTGGTCGGGTAGTATTTCACGAAAAACTCTTATGGCCTGGATGTACGGAGGATTATGTGCAGGTGCAACACTTATATAATCTTCCATCGCTTTTAAAACGTCGTCGGTAAGTTCATGTACACCGTAGTAACCTTTTGCCAGAACCGTTTTGAAGCCGATTGCATCAAGCATGGAAATATCTTCCAAATATCCGCCGTCATCTGAAAGAAGCAAATCGAGAAACAAGTGTATTCCGCAGGCATAGTCGGGAATGCTGAGTTTATCCTTCTTTAGAACGAAACCATTTATGTGGTTGGTATAGGATAATATTGCATCATCCCGCCCTACACGTTCGATTTTACCCTCAACAAGAATGTCGGTATCGGGCATGTTGAAAAGTTTGTATTTAAGAGACGTGCTGCCTACATTGCATACTAGAATTAGCATAAAAACCTCCGATAAGTTTTTTGCAGATTATACTACAGAACACTATTTGAAACCAGTATATTAGCTCCAGATAACGATAAAAGAAAAACCATTATTATAAAGGAGTGTTACTGATTACAAGTTTACTGAATAGTTACACAAACAAGTAAAGGACATATACCAATGAAAACTCAGGAAGAATTAAACGAAATGAAAGAGAATACTGCTCCCGTCAATGAAGAGCAGAATCAACTCGCTGACAACGAGCTTGAGCAGGTTTCCGGCGGACTTAATACTTCACGGATACTAAAGTAAAAACAAATACTCACGAGTAAATCTCGTACATTCAAACAAGATAAAAGCTCTCGCCTGTACAGACGGGAGCTTTTTCATCGGGCGGTGTCAACGAGCTGAATCTTTTGCACCTTACCCACCTCAAAACAGCAACCAAATCAGTACTTGTGCTATGACGTGCATTAAACTTGCCTTTAGTGGCAATGATATTGTATAATGCCAAGGCAGAAATTTTAATGGGAGAAGAAGATGGTATCCTTTGCTAGCGATTATATGAACGGAGTGCATCCGAAAATACTTGATGAGATAATAAAAAGTAACAGCGAGATTTTGCCGGGATATGGTGAAGACTGTTACTGCAGAAGTGCAATTGAAAAAATTAAAAATGCGTGCAAAGCACCTGACGCACAGGTGTTTTTTATAAATGGTGGAACACAGACAAATCAGCTGGTAATAAGTACGATGCTTAGTCCATGGCAAGGTGTAATTGCAGCAAAAACAGGGCATGTAAGTCTTCATGAAGCCGGGGCTATAGAGTATACAGGACATAAGGTGATAGAACTCAAAAGTATTGACGGAAAACTGAAAGCTTCTGATATAGAGACATACGTAAAAACTTTTTATGAAGACGGCAATCATGAGCATATGGTGTTCCCGGGAATGGTATATATATCCTTGCCAACGGAATATGGAACACTATATTCAAAAAAGGAACTTGCAGATATCTATGAAGTGTGCCGAAAGTTCGACATGACATTCTATATTGATGGTGCAAGGCTTATATATGCCCTTGGAAGCAGGTACTGCAATGTTACACTTGCTGACATGGCAAAACTTTGCGATGTGTTCTATATAGGAGGGACAAAGGCCGGCACATTGTGCGGCGAGGCTCTGGTATTTACCCACGGAAATGCGCCGAAACATTATATAAACCAAATTAAACAGCATGGTGCGCTTAGCGCCAAGGGACGACTCTACGGGGTACAGTTTGATGCACTGTTTACAAACAATCTGTATCTGGAGATTGGGAGAAAGACTGCGGAATCGACAGATAAACTTAAAGACATACTGACAGAGGCCAATCTTGAGTTCTTTATAGATTCACCTACAAATCAGCAGTTTGTAGTTCTTTCAAATGAAAAAATTAAGGGACTTGAAAAGCATGTAGGATTCTCGTTCTGGGAAAAGTATGATAACAATAAAAGTGTTGTGCGCTTTGCCGTCAGCTGGTCTACAATGGATGAAGAGCTCGAAAAGTTAAGGAGTGCTCTGAGTAACACAGACTGATTTGTCACAGAAAAATAATAAAAAGTTGGATGATAGATGAAAAAAATAAAGAGTTTGGATATTGTTGTAATAGGCTTTGCATTGTTTTCAATGTATTTTGGAGCAGGAAATGTTGTGTTTCCGCCCTTTCTTGGATTCCAGAGCGGAGTTGAATGGGTTAAAGGATTCGCGGCATATTATTTTGCAGATGTTGTGCTGGCAATTGTCGCTATTTTTGCAATACTACGTGACGGAAACTCGGAAATGGTACTTAATCGTATAGGCAAAAACATATCTGAAGTAATTATGTCGGCAGTAGTTCTTTGCATTGGTCCAATGCTTGCAATTCCTAGAACTGCAGCCACAACATATGAACTCGGAATATCCAATCTTATTCCATGGATGCCATCCTGGGTGTTTGCTGCGATTTTCTTTGCTGTAGTTTTATTACTGACAATTAGAGAATCTGCAGTTATAGATATTCTCGGAGAAATACTGACCCCGATACTTCTTTTAGGACTTTTTGCTCTGATAATAGTAGGGATTATAAATCCGCTAGGGACTATAGAATCTGAACCAATTATAGAAAATGTCACAGAAAGTGGAATACAGTCCGGATATCAGACGATGGATGTTCTTGCATCTCTCGTCTTTGGTATGATAATAATTAAAAGTGCCTTGGATAAGGGTTATGATGACGGAAAAACACGCTTTTTCGTGCTAATAAGAGCTTCGATACTTGCAGGCATTTTGCTGCTACTTGTGTATTTCGGACTCGCCTATCTCGGAGCAACAGTAAGCGGAGCATTTGATGCGACAATTGGCAGATCTGATCTTGTAATACAGATAGTCGTTAAACTTCTCGGTCAAAAGGGTATGATACTTTTTGCAGTTGTTGTATCGGCTGCATGCCTTACAACTGCAATAGGCCTTACAAGCTGCGCTGCAGAGCATTTTTCAAGACTTTCTAATGGCAGAATTTCGTATAAAATGCTTATAATCATAATATGCATTTTCAGTGCAGCTGTTTCAAATTTTGGTCTGGATTTCATAGTATCTGTTGCAGCTCCTATACTGGATCTTGTATATCCAATAGTACTTGTACTTATAATAATAAGCATTGTATTTCCAAAACTTCCCAAAAAGGTATGCGTCTATGCAACGGTTGGAGCTTTTCTGACGAGCGTCCTTAATATCATATCAACATACGGCAAAAAGATAGCATTAATAGATAATATTCCTCTTGCAAATCTCGGCATGAATTGGATAATACCTTCTGCAATATTTGGTGTATTCGGATATATGATGTATAGAATATCTGCTGCAAAAAAGGAATAAGGAACAATAATCAGTTCATATAGAAATTCACTTAAAAACCTGTTCGGGGATTGTTGTAATCCTGAACAGGTTTTTAAGTGCTCCCGACGGGAGAACGTTCTATGGGTGAAACTCCCAAATGTAACAGACAGCGGGAAACATTAGCACAATTGAACCTTCGGCTGACGTATAGCATAAAATCCCCACAATTTCGGATATAAACGAAAATAGAAATCCCTGGGAGCATCGCTACCCAGGGATTTGATATTAAGCTACATGTTGCCCATTTTGCATTTACGCATCACATGCCATAATCTGCTCTGCGTATAAGTTCAAGCTGGAGTTCTTTATTCAAAGTTACAAAGTATGCGTTATAGCCGGAAATTCTGACCATGAGATCTCTGTATGCATCGGGGTTTGCCATTGCAGCGCGCATAGTATCACTAGATACTACATTGAACTGCATTTGCATACCACCGAGGTCAGAATAAGCCTTGGCATATGAGCAAAGATGTTCAACGGTTTGCTCGTGGGTATCTTTCGCCGACGGATTTACCTTGACGTTGAAGGCAATATTGTTGTTCATACTAGTCGGCTCAAGTCTTGTTACGTCCTTTATGTTGTCAAGAAGACTCTTTGATGCATTTGCCTCAGGGGTAAGACCCGGTGTAAAGGGCAGAGATGCAAGCCTTCCTGAAGGAAGAGCACCTGCAAGTGTACCAAAGGCAACGTGGTTCGACATTGACCAGAAGCCTGTTGTGTAATGACCTCCACGGAAGTTAAGATGATCCCAGAAGCAGTCCTTCATGAATTTGGTTACGCGGTTTGCCATTGCAACGGCTTCATCACTGTTGCTTCCAAACCTCGGAACTTCTGTAAGAATGCGGCTTCTCATCTCATCATAGCCTTCAAAGTTTGCTTTCGCAGCATCAACCATCTCACGAAGAGTATATACACCCTTGTCATAGCAGAGAGTTTTGATGGACATGAGAGAGTCAACAATATCTGCAAGACCTATGCAGGCTGTTCCGGAAGAGTTGTATTTTGCGCCTCCCTTTGTGCAGTCCATGCCTTTTTCAATGCAACCATCAAGCATTGCAGACATCATAGGAGTAGGTCTTATTACGGAATGAGCTTCACCGAGATAATTGTTGTATTCGCATGCAAGGTCTGCAAGATATGCAAGCTGAGTTGTGAAAGCATTGAAGAAATCATCAAATGTCTTAAACTGTTCAACCTCACCTGTCTTTGGACCCAGATGCCATCTCATAAGTGGGTGATAACCGTTGAACATTGCCATTTCAAGAGCTGCAACCATATTGAACATCATGCAGTTTGTGTGACCGAGATGTTTTCCGGAAATTGTCGGCTCAACACAACCGGTAGCTGACCAGTCATTGAGATCCTTCGGGTCATAGTTATGATCAACGAGGGAGGCCATGACTACGGTATCATTGTGAATTGAAGGTGTGGAGGTTGTGTTGACGTTAACTTCACATAGTCTCTTGAGATAAGTCATACTGTTCTTTTCTCTGTTGTATCTTGCGTTGACGTTCGGGTCGCGCATGCTGAGCATCTCAGTGACTTTGAGGAATACGTAAGTCATGTCATTAACAGCGTCTTCACCATCGGGTGTTATACCACCGAGGGTGATAGCCTGGTCGGAAGAGCTTCCGCCGAAGAGATAGTTCCCTATATCCGGAGTAAGTGGGAGGTGATCCTGACAGTTGATATAGAAGCATCCAAGAAGCTCGATGGCGTGGCGTATATATGCATCTTTTTCTTCCTGAGTGGTGAGCTTTGCAAAATCAGACTCGAAGAAAGGCTGCAGCCATTGGTCCATACGTCCGAGTGAGTAACCAGCATTGCTTGATTCCATATGAACGCCAACCCAGTGAATCCATATTGCATTGACTGCCTCATCAAGAGTTCTAGGCGGAAATTCCGGAGAATGTTTTACAGCATCTGCTATGACATTAAGCTCTGCTTTTCTTACAGGATCGCTTTCAACATCGGCTTCTTTTCTTGCCTGAGCTGCGAGGTTTCTTGCATATGCGATAATTCCTTCGTAGCAGTCAATCATGGCATTGAGCTCGTTTTTCTTATCTTCAGATGCATCCTTGTCTTTTTCAAGCTCTGTGCGGATTTCATCTATTATACCTGTAAGGCCGAGCTTGAGAAGTTTTGGATAATCAAGAATTGTATGGGAAAGCGCAACGTTTTTCCACATGAAGATTGCTGCCCAACGTTCATCAAGCTGTTGAGATATGGGCTCGTTGTATTTTTGACGTACATATTCACGGAAGTTTCTGTTTATCCAGAACGGGAATATGTCGCTGTTTATCTTTTTAATTTCTGCGACAGAAAGAGGACCATATGCATTTAAAAGTCTATCCTGTACTGTGAGAAGCTCACCCCAGAAAATAAGGCCGATTGCGTCAGGATAGATGGGAACGCCTATTTCCTTGGTGGTGGTAGTACCTGCAATGAGGTTGTCTTTACGTATAATAGGCTTACGGTTTTCCATCAGATAACGGTAAGCTTTGCCCTGACGGACTTCTGGAACCCATGGAGTGCCGTCATTTTTCGTTTCAAATCCGTAGGCACGGAAGAAATCGGTAACAAGTCCTGCACGCTCTGTACATACTTCGGGTGTGCCGGTATGATGATAGTTTAGATATTTCTGCAATCTTGGAAAATCCTCAATCGCATATTTTGTAAGATAAGGATCATCCGTGAGACATTTAACGCCTTTGTCTACGGCATCTGCCTTCATGAACTCCTTGCGTGGTCTTGGACCCTTGGGAGCTTCCTCATCAGACATGGTTTTGCCAAATTCTTCGCGCTCTTTTTTCTGTTGCTGCATCTGCTTTATCTGTTTGTCTTTCATCATTACAGAAAGAAGCAGATTGAAGAACTCAAGATATGCCATGTTGCCGTGACTTGACATCTTGTTCTTGAGCATCAGGTTTAAAACTTCATTGGGAGGAAGCGAGGCAAGCTGCGCAAGAACTGATGTGTCCTGAAGAGTCAAAAGAGTGTCGACATTGTCGATGTTACTTTTAACGACTGCTTTTCCGTCTTTGAAGTGAATACTTTGAGCAACGGATCCGTCCTCGGTTGTAAGCCCTATGCCGAAATTAATCCAACCGTCGACAGTTTTAAGATACTGCTGTTTGCTTTTAACGGTAGAGAAAAGGCATGCCATGTACTTAAGTACAGCGTTAGCTAGGGTGTTTGCAATGATATTGGTTTTTTTGTCAGCCATTTTGTAAAATTCCTCTCTAGCATTCTATTTTTTTATTTTTAAAAAATGATTTGCAGTGTTCAATCTTTTCAGCAGACTGCCATCCGTCTATGCCGTCAAGGGCTGAGCTTTTCTTTATGCCGAGTTTGTCGTTCTTTGAATACCATGTGGGGTTGTACGGGAGAAGATCCGTTTTCGTAACACCTATTTCCGACATAAATTCGGCAATAGATTCAAGATTTGAATCCGTATCGGTAATATCCGGTATAAGGGGGACTCTTGGCATGAATGTATAACCAAGCCGAGCCTCATCGGATTTCATTTTGCGAATGTTTTCAAGTATCAGGTCGTTATACACACCACAATATTTCTTGTGCTCTTCCCGATTGAATATCTTTATGTCACAGAATATATCATTGACATAGGGAAGAAGAAACTGCTCTGCTTTTTCATAGTTGAAAAAACCACAGGTCTCAAGAAGAATTCGCACACCGTTTTCGTGGATTTTTTTTGCAAGGTTTCCAACCCATTCCGTGCAGAGCGTGGCTTCACCTCCGGAAAGAGTTACACCACCGCCTGATACATCGTAAAAAGGCTTATCTGAAAGGACCTTTTTAAGTATAGCGTCCTCATCTGCCTCGATGCCCACTCTCGTTATAGCTTTTGCAGGACATATATCTGTACATTTAAAGCACAGACTACATTTGCTGCGATCTATGAAATATTCATTGGCAACAGAAAGCGCATTTTCAGGACATGTTTTAACACAATTAAAACAGCCAATACATTCGCTTTTGTCATGAGATATCTCCACATTTACCCGCTTGCTTTCGGGATTGTGACACCAGACGCAGCTAAGCGGACAACCTTTGAAGAAAATGACGGATCGAATTCCGGGACCGTCATCTAAAGAGTTGCATTTTATTTCAAGTATAAGAGGTTTGTCCATGCTTCCCTCCTTAAGACAGATTTAAAATATTATACCATCAACTGCAGTGTTTCCCAAAGCCAAAAATAAGACATAAAACTTGTACAGTTTGACTGAAAATTAACAAACTACAAAAAAAAGAAACCGATGTCGAATTTTAGGACATCGGTTTCATTGGTAAATAAAAGGTACGCCACCTCTAATTATATGGAAATGAGAAGATCCTCAATTTCTGAAGAAAGCTTTGAAAGAGAACCTTTTTCAAAAGGACTTTCAAGACCTGCCTCTTCTATGAGGTCTGTCCAGACTTTCTCACCACCCTGTTTTGAAAGATTGATGTAATTTGAAAAAGCAGTATCATAATCTGACTGAGATGCAAGAAGAAAGCCAAAAGCTGCAGTCTGTGCCAAAACATAATCGATGTAGTAGAAAGGACTCTCGTATATGTGCATCTGATATTGCCATCTCGTTCCTTTTTCAAGGTAAGTCATGCCGTCAAAGGATATATATGGGCGATATTTTGCCTCAAGTAAAAGCCATGTATTATTTCGCTCATCTGGTGTCATATCGGGATTTTCATAAACAATGTGCTGGAATTCGTCGACCATCGTACCATAGGGAATAAAGGAAAATGCATTCATTGCATGCATGTAGCGGTATCTGCCCTCGTTTTCCCCAAAGAACGATTTCATATATGGCCAGGCGAAAAATTCCATACTCATGGAATGAGTCTCGGCGGTTTCCATACCACCACAACCAAGTTCTAGAGCAAATCGATTATCTGCAATAAGATAGGCGTTGAAGGCATGTCCGGCTTCGTGTGTAACAACGTCCACATCGTCAGCTGAACCGTTGAAGTTGGCAAGGATAAACGGCTGGCGGTATTTCGGGAATTCTGTGCAGTAACCGCCACCCCACTTGTTTTTTCTGGCATCTACATCAAAGGCTTCGTTTTCGAGCATCATATCGATAAATTCGCCGGACTCTTTGCTCATTGTATGATACATTTCCCTTGCTGCATCGAAGATTTCCTCTTTTCCGCAGGGCCTTGGGTCGCCACCGGGGACAATTACTCCGTAGTCATAGAGCATGAATTTATCTATGCCGAGTTCTTTTGCATTTTTAAGTCTTAGCCTTGCAACGGCGGGGACTATGTCATTTACAATATTTTCACGAAGCGTGAGTACATCTGATTCATCAAAACACATACGGCACATACGATAATAGCCGAGCTGAATAAAGTTTTTATAGCCCATTTTTTTAGCCATACGGTCACGCACATGAACAAGTCGATCGAAAATATCGTCGAGGTCATGACTGTATTTTTCCAAGACTGTACCCATTACTTCATAAGCTTGTTTTCTGGTATCCCGATTTTCGTCGTTAAAGTAACCTGTAAGCTTTGCACGGGACATTTTTTCTCCTCGAAATTCAAATTCCATGCCGGCCATGAGCTTTGAATACTCGCTTACAATTTTATTCTCCTCTATCATGTCCGGAACAATCTCAGGTGAAACGGACTTTCTTTGAAGTTCCATGCTCTTGAATAGAAGCGGAGATAAGGTTTCCTCAAGCTGTGCTCTGAACGGAGATTCTAACATTGCAGATGCATATTCCGTGAAATACTGTTGAAGAACGGGACTTGCTTCATCGTAATAATCTTGCTCAGCAACATAAAATTCATCGCTTGTATCTATGGAGTAGCGCATATATGCAAGTGCACTTGCAGTGTAGTATTCACAGTAAAAATTAAGATAGTCCTCGCGAGCTTTGAGTATTTCTTCAATGGAAGATGCGTTTTTTACTCTTGAAATAACATCTTTCATTAAAGATACAGCTTCATCGGTTTCTATACGTTTATATGGCAGATCTTTGACTTTCATTTGGAAAAATATTCTCCGTGATAGAATTTTGTGATATTCATTTCGAGTGTCTCTATAATGCGACAGGCTGTATCGAAAGAACATGTCATTATGCTTCTTTCGCCACCTTCAAATTGTTGATAATGTCTGAGTCTTACGCCTGCCCTGTCAGCTACCTGCTGCTGCGTAAGACCAAGGACATGGCGCCTGGATTTGAGAAGATGTTTTATCTTTTCAATATCCCATTCCTTTTTTTCATATAAAGGGCCTTTTGACTCGGCTGCTTTCATAAATTATCCTCCGTAAATGACGTATTAATGTACATTAATACTATACGTTTTTAATAATTTGCAGTCAAGAAAAGTTCATATAAAAATATTTTGAAAAGACGAAAATAAGGGAAAATCAGATGTCGGATGAGTGGAAAATTGAGACATAAAACTGCTCATAAAGACTATTTGTAGATACTCTCTTGATAGTTTGAAATTCAAAAGAAAAACCATAAGAAAGTAGACTGCTTAAATAGCACATAAGGCTCGGACATAATCTCTTTAATGAATAAAGGCACAAACTTGGAAGAGTATGACACAGATTGCCAAAGCGCAACGTGGTGTCAAACATAAAAATACAGCAGGCATCTTAGAGATACCTGCTGATAGAAACTTAAATAATTATTTTTATGCTTTGGGATCCGGACCGTACTGGTTTTCGCCAGCTGTGCCTTCTTTGCAGGCCCACACTAAAAGAATGATGGAACCCACAACAGGGATTAAGGTAAGAAGAAGGAACCATCCTTTTTTGTCCAGGTCATGCAGACGACGGACTTGAACGCCAAGACCGGGAAGCAGAAAAGCAAGAGAAGCGATTGATGTCAGAACATTTGCAATCTCCGCTTCTGTGCCGGTGATACCCTCAATAAGTCCTCCAATAAAAGCCAATACAAAGGTAACTATAAGTTCGAAGAGAAACCAGTACCAATACTCTGAGCGTCTGGCTCTGCCTTTGAAGCAACAATACTTTGAAAGACAAGTTTTTACAGCTTCTTTAAATGTCATTTAAAAGTCCTCCCAGAAAATATTTTATGTTTGCCACAGGATAGTAGGAACGGTTCGAAGTTAATTCGAAGGTTCTTGCATTTCCTTAAGATTTGTTATACCAAGATTATCACATTAAATTAGCAATTACAACATATTAAATCATGTGACATAAAGAAAAATATTGGACATATATACCTTATATTTTTTCGTTTTTCAGGAATTTGTCAAAATTTTTGATGATGAATTCTTGAGCGCATTTATCATAAACAATAGCAAGATATGGTTTCCCGCCTTGAGATGTTCTTTCTATGACTGATACACCGAGCGTATTACCATACTCAGAAGGTCTTTTCCTGACTTTTCCATCAACAATATAGTCTTCAAGTACGTTGTTTAAAACAAGCCATGCTGCAAGAGAATTGTATGTAAGCTTTTTCATGTCTCTTACATTTGCAAGTTGGTTTATTCCATTAACAAAAGTGGAAAGGCATATAGGAGAATCCGAATAAGCAAAATTTTCAAGCAAAGCCAAATTGATTGTAAAATCCGCTTTTGGTTGAGCTTTTGCATAGGCTTTTTCAGCACTAGCTATAGTCTTATCAAGCATCCCGGAAACATAGAAAAGACATCTGGAGATTCTGACATTGTTGATCAAGTCGTCATCCCCGACACGCTCACCATTCAGAGGATTGATGCCATTTGCCATCTTATCTATATACATTTTTGCACGAAGCATTGTATCAAGTTCTGTCATTCAAAGTAGCTTCACTTTCATTTTCAATGTTTATAACAGTATATTAAAACATTGAATAAAATTCAATGCGCAATGACGATTAAGCTGCTATATGTCAGAATGTACTGCTTTATAAAGAACATGGACTATCTATGCGTTTCTCCTCGGAAGAAACGAAATTTTATAAAATATGCATTTAATAGTTCTCAAAGCCATGATGTATAAAAAAGCGAAAATGTCGACGTTCCTGTGCTTAGGAAGTACAGGAATATATCATGGGGGAACTCTTTAAAAACAACAAACTCGTGGCAGAAACATATGTCTCTACCACGAGTGATAAATCATTTGAGTTCTTTGAACTCTTCCGCTTCTTTGGAAACCGTACGTTTCATAGAAATAAGATCTTCAACGTGTTCGATTTCAGACTCGATTTTGTCTATGCGCATTTCACGTTCCATATCCAGCACCTGTTTTTTGTTTTCAACAGTCTGCTTAACATCTTCTGCATTTTCATGAATCTGTTTCTTGATTTCTTTGATTTCTGATTTTATGTCTGACATATTATTTTCCGACCTTTCTTTAATCCTTCTGTAAAATGTGTTTGGCTTCAGGTTGAGAATCTTCATAGCTTCTCTGGCGGTAATTTCATCATGCTGCCAGCGCTCGATGGTCTCCTCAAAAAGAGATAAATCCACCTGAATAGGTTTGCGGCCCTTGCTGCCTGTACTGTTTTTCGCACTGAGCAGATTGATCAGGTCTTCTCCGCGGATTTCGACGATATCATCGTCCTGCAGCTTTTTCAGCAAATCTTCGGTATTGTTTTTGTCGAATGTATAAATCATTGTTAATCTCTCTTTCTGAAGTGTGAGATAAAGATAACATACTGCGAAAAGTGTGTCAATAATATTTTGCAATATTTCATAATTAGTTCATAAATGCAACATATTTAAAAATATCATATAAGGTCGATAACGTATTTAGAACATTAAAAAGGGAGAGCGGTTATAGCC
>R06__coassemble_475_pt1 | contig 14676 bp, 17 predicted proteins | sample R06__metabat2_high_PE_044 | metagenome-assembled genome bin R06
CAAAAATTGAATTAAATGGCAAAATGGAAGAAAAAGATATTCTTCATATAAGCCTGCCATTTGATGATATTAAAGCTTCTGCTTTAAAAGATGGATATGGTATTACAGATGATGAGCTGATCGAGTATTACCGGGCTTTTTCAAGAAATCTGAAACGCTGGATAAAAACAGATACTTTCTTAAAAGAACAGCGCGGAAATGAAATCCGTACAGCATACCTGCCGATAGAAGGTATTTATCACAGCAAAAAGCAGGGACCCGGATCTGATGTATTTATCATATATGAACCTTCCTCTACACTTCGTGATGCAGGTATCATAACAGATGAAGGTGCCATGTATCATGAGATACTCAACCTCGGATTAGATCTTTTACGCATAGCTAAATGTTATGCATCTGTCGGAATTACAATTGGAATAATAAATATTGATTCATTAGTTGTATATAACACTCCTGACGGAAGGAGACTCCTTAAAAATTTCTACTTCCTGTATTCCGGCGGTCAAGGAGACATAACTTATACAAAGGATATAAATTCTTACCTTTTAACAGATGAAAAAGGCAGTATAAGAAATGACAGTAAATCGGATATCCGTCAAATCTGTTCAATTCTTTGGGCAATGCTCAGCGGACACCACTACACAACTCCTGCAGATTATGCTGTTGATAAGCTGTATTCATCAGACAGATTAAAATCAGCTCTTATTGCGGCTGCAAGTGCCGGAACTACAGAAGTTCCTTCGCTTATATCTGCAATTAAATATGAACTGGATAATACACCGGATAAATTTATAACATTTGATCCTCCAATTTCAGGAGATCCTCAATATACGCCGAACGAGCATATAGGGGACACCATAGGCAATGTCAATGATACTGATGATGACGAAGATGATGATGAGGGAAAGGATAATTCAGATCATACATCAGTTAAGGGCAGCATTATTAAGCTTGCTGCAGTAATAACAGCTTTTACCGCACTTATTTTATTTGTCATTCTTCCTTATGCAGGAATTAATATTCTTAAAGGGAAAGGAATTAAAGCTCCAAGTTCAGAAAATGGAATATATGTGCTAAATGGAGAAGTTGTAAATGTAAACGGTGAAACTCTTGGTGATTATTTCCTTTCCGATGACGGATCCATCAAATATACAAAAAGCGGAAAAACAGCATATCTCAAAGAATATGCCGTATCCTATACAGCTATTGAAAGCATCAGCCTTGAAATAACAGAAAAAAGCTTTGAGACATATCCATCACTTAAAGACTATCCATACAGGTCCGGGGTTATTGTTATAGATGATGACTCCCTATATGAATTTCATGAAAGCAGTATGAAGCTGTCAGTATCTAATGAAGTAAGTGAAAAATACCGGCTTCTAGGTGGAGCTTTTTTAATAATAAAAGAAGGGGAGACGGATATTCCGCTTAAAATAGATGAAACTCTAGGTGAAGACATTGAACATGACGGGTTTAATTTATACAAGGTAAGTAGAACAGATATTACGGCTCTTCTTCAAGGCAGCGCAAACCAGCTTGCAGAAGCTGTCGAAAATGATGCAGACCGGGTTAATAGTGAAGAGAATTATCTTGGAGGAATCTGGACATATAAGGGGGAAATAAAAATATATCCGGAAGATGCTCTCAATCGTGAGATTACAATTGAGGTTCCGGATAATATACTTGCAGATATCCTTATAAATGATGAATCTGCAAAAGGAATTGTAGCAATAGAAAATCAAGACACGATATTATTTACCGCAACATCAAAAATTAAAGGAACTTATGAGTTAAAAGCGGTTGCTAAAGTCGGAGAAGCTGAAAACATAATAATTTTGGATTTTCCGCAAGGTGAAAGAGAAAAGGTACTTCCTGAAGATACTACACCCATAGCAACGCCAACACCCATGCCGACAGCAACACCAGTACCAACAGCTGTACCGACAGCTGCACCGTATTATTCTGCTGTATACCAAACACCTGAAGTTATTACAAGCACTCCTGAACCAACTCAGTTTGATGTCAGTCCAAAAAGCTTGGATCTCAGTATAGGAGAAACAGGAATTATCGTTACCAGCGGTGATGACGGAGGATATATTCAAACATACACAACCGACAGCAGTGTAGCAGATGTTGAAGTAAATTACGGCTTTGCCAGTTCATATACGGTAAGAGCTTTGGGGCAAGGAACATGCTCAATAATATTTACCTCAGCAGGTGGAACAAAATCAGTAACAATAACAGTAAAGTGAACTACTCGGCAACAAGTTACCGAGCTTCTTGCTTCAACCACTACTGCTAAGCGGCTAAGATAGCACAACTTAGTCTTACACAGTGTCCACAAGCGTTAGGTTCGGCTGGTTCCCAGCCTACCATATTTATGTGATGGACTACGATGCTTCTTTCAGCATACGAAGACCCTCATTTCTGATATTGATAGCAGCATTCTGATCTCTGCTGATTGTAAAACCGCAATCGCAGGTGAATGTACGGATTTTCAAATCTTTCATCTCTGGGTGCTGCTTTCCACAATTACTGCATATCTGGCTTGACGGATACCATTTGTCAACTCTGACAAAATACTTATGTCTAATAGCAAGCTTATAATCCAGCATATTGAGGAACATACCATATCCGTTATCTAAGGTAGCTTTACCATTACCAAAGCCTTTATTGGACATAGCTTTCATATTCAGGCTTTCCACACAAACAACATCGTACTGATTGGCTATCTCAGTAGATATCTTATGAAGATTATCTGAACGCTGGTTGGCAATATGAGCATGGATCTTATTAACCTTAGCAAGCTGTTTAAGATAGTTCTTAGACTTGGCTTCTCCTTTACGGGAACCTTTTCTGCGTGAAAGTTTACGCTGTGCTTTAGCAAGTTTCTTATGACTTTCACGGTAAAACTTATGGTTAGTGCCTACGTTACCATTATCATCAACATATAAGCCGTCAGATGCATAATCTAAACCTATAGCATTATCGAGATTCGGAGTATAAGCAGCAGTTTCTTCGGTAAATTCAAATACTACTGAAGCAAAGTATTTACCTGCACTATCTTGAGATATTGTTGCTGACTTCAGAATCCAGTTATCTCCGGGTTTTCTATGGATAACAGCTTTGACCTTACCGATTTTAGGCAGCCTGATGCTGTTATCGATAATAGCTATGGTACCGTTCTGATTATTGGTAGTATAGGATTTTTTACTATGCTTGGCAGATTTATGTTTTGGAAAACCATTTTGTTTTTTACGGGATTTATCGAAGCAGCTTTTGAAAGCACTTTGTAGATATAATTGCACATTAGCAAGAGCAAGACTATCTACTTCTTTAAGAAAAGGATACTCAGCCTTATATTTAGCAGGTGTTACATGTGCAAACTTCCCGGTAATTTTATAGCTTTCAATCTTGTCATCAAGCATAAGATTATAGACTTTACGGCAGCAGCCGAACGTCTTTGCAAACATAACAGCTTGTTCAGTTGTAGGGTATAACCTATATTTAATAGCTTTATTCATATGTATATTATACCACTAACATATTAGAAGAATCCACAAAATAGGTACTTCAGCTTGAATAATAATATCAAAAACGGGCTTTCATCTCGGATACAAGTAACCGAGAATTCCCGCCCGAACTCATTAAAGATCAAAAGGAGAATTTGAAGATGAACAAAACTGAAAAAATTGATGAAATGCAAGAGCAAGAAACTGCAAGACCAATATCTGTATTTCTGGGAAGCGTAATTGTTGCAAGGTTTATAACCGGAATCCTTGCGGTTTTCATTGACATACTTATTCAGAGTTTCTAATATGAAACTGTTTCTTCAAATAGCAAATTAAGCCGCAATGTATGTTTTAAGGAGTACTGATAATGATTTCTGAAATCATGAAAAAAATGATTTCTTATTCCGAAGGGAATCTGCATGACATAAACCATTTTATTAAAGTTTGGACATATGCGAAAACGATAGGTGAATTGGAGCATTTGGATAAAGATACGCAACTTGTTCTTGAGATTGCTGCAATATTACATGACATTGCATGCCCTGTGCTAAGAGAGCGTTATGGAAATGCTGACGGCAGATTACAGGAGCTAGAAGGAGTCCCGCTTGCAAACGACTTTTTGGAAGATTTTGAGGTGACGAAAGAGCAGTTAGCACGAATACTTTTCCTTATAGGTCACCATCACAACACAAGAGAAATAGACGGGATTGATTACCAGATTCTCATTGAGGCAGATTACATCGTTAATGCGGAAGAAAATCAATACTCTAGCGGTAGTATAGCTAATGTGCGCAATAATATCTTTAAGACAAAATCCGGGATGTATTTGCTGGATAAAATATTTTGCTAGAAATGTATGTGGTAATGATTTCAAATTGAGACTAAACGGAGCAGAACTGAAAAATGGTATATGATGTAAAAGCAACAGCAGAACGAATAAACTCCCATCTTCCGGCATATCTGCAAAGTATGGGAATTAACATACGTCAGAATTTCAGATGTCTTAATCCGGACCATCCGGATGTTCATCCAAGCATGCATTATATGAGCAGCAACAAAGTTCACTGTTTTGCATGCGGGGTTACCTATGACCTTATTGAGCTTATAGGTATTGAGTATGGTCTTACTGACAGGAAATCCAAATTTAAAAAGGCATGCGAAATCTACGGAGAAAACCTGGATGCGGAATATACACCTGCTCTGACAGCAAAACCTGCAGAGGAAAAAAGCAGATTCGATGACATACCTTTTGACTACTCCGATTATTATGAGAAAACCCATGCCGCACTTGATGATACGGATTATCACAGGGGACTAAGCAGAGAAGTACTTGATAGATTTAACATCGGTTTTGACCCCGAATGGAGACATCCCAAAGCCGTTGCCGAAGGCAAGAATCCTCCTTCAAGTCCCCGCCTTATAATTCCTACAAGCAAATTCAGTTACGTAGCAAGAGATACCCGCACAGATCTTACCGAAACCCAGGCTGTATATAAAAAGCAGAAAGTCGGGAAAACCTGTCTTTTTAATGCAGAAGCTATAATGGATGCAAAAACACCTGTGTTTATAGTTGAAGGTGAAATTGATGCAATGTCGATTATAGATGTCGGAGGTACTGCTGTCGGACTTGGAAGTTTGAACAACATAAATAAGCTGCTTGAATATGTTGCAATTGTTAAGCCTTCGCAGAAACTTTTAATTGCTTTCGACAACGAAGAATCTGTACCGATAGAAAAAGCCGTGCAGAAACTTCGAACAGGTCTTGCACAGCTTAATATTAAAAATAAGGTTGTAGATATCTACGGAGATTATAAGGATGCAAATGAATTCCTTATGAAGGATAGGAACGGCTTGCGAGCAGCTGTTATCAGGAACATCTTATAATCGCCTTACTAGTTCACGATAGGAAGAAGCAAATACTATGAGTATAATACATACTGATTATATCTTCATGACCATGAATAAAAATACTCTGCGTGTTGCTGTCGGAGTACGAAAGGGTAGTAAACCTATAGCCTATTTATACAGTAACGAATCCGATAATCACGAAGATAGGGTTTACTCATATTGTGCATATCTCGACGCATTTACCGAAGAACAGGGTGAAGAGCTTCTGCAGCTTGCAAATGATAACCGAACACGAAAAGCTCATAATTACTGTCTGAAAAATTTAAATACTGACAACTGTCTCGGTCCATGTGGTTCAACCGTATTAAGCGATTTAATGTCGGATGAATGGTTTGATGGATGCAAAGAAGTTATAGATAAACTTCACTGTATAAAATTAATCGGAATTCTTCCGCATGAATTTGATGATGAGATAGGTCTTTAATACCACCAATTATATGGTGGTATTTTTTATTCAAATAATCACCTTATTAATCTGTCATTCGGCGCTAAAATTAATCCTTCTGATTTATTCAATAAGATATGAATCTACAACAGATTCTAAATAAAAGGGTTCTTGCCGTCAAATTTATCCTCAATTTGACCATTAGAAATAGCAATATAACTAAGATTAAGATATTGAAAACGGTTAGCAATAATACTCAAATCTGGACCACCTGTATATGCTTCACCATCATATATTCCATATACTACTTCATAATTCATTACAGCGCCAAGAACTTCAGCTGATTTTCTGTGTGCAGAATACATGAATTTCTCCGTTTGTAATATAACATGAGTAGGATAATGATATTCATACCATCTGTACCATCCGCCTTTCGGAGCTTTAATTTTAAGATTATTTTGCGATTTACAAGGCGGTTTTTTGATAGTCTTAGTGGAATTGGTATCTAAAGTAGAATTTTTGTTCAATATTTCTTTCCTTAGAACCTCAGCAAATGCAAGTATCTGCTCGTTATCTGTAAAAATAAATTTATTAATACAGTCAGGGAAAACAAATAACGCATTCCTATTAGCGAAATCAATATCTAAAAGTATATTGTCACCGCTGTGTTCCGCATTCTGAATCGTACCTTTGCCAAATATTTTATGAGAGACTGTAATACCAATAAATTGATCGAGTTCCATAGTACCACCTTGAAAATAATAATACGAGTCATAAATAACATTCCAACCAACAACAGTTATCGGCTAAAAACACATTTTATAATATTCCAGAGCGTTTACTATCCTGAGAATTTATTTATTTTGCTCCATCATATGTCTAAATATTTCCACGTCTCTTTCATCTACAACGCCATCGTGATTTAAATCCATTGGATCATAAATTACCGACTCAATTTGTACGGATTCTATATCTGTATACTCTGCCTCTATTTCTGCTGGTTTTGTATCTGCCTTTTTTACAAATTGTGGCAAACTTACATTAATGTGCGGAGATGAAATTTTAGGAATAGTTGTTTTTGTTTTCAGAATTGATTTTTTGGTTGCTCCGTTTACTTTTTCTTCTTGATAATTATTGATGCTTTGTTTTAATCTTTGATATTCTGTTTCTGCATCAATCTGTATACCATTACCATAGAAAGTGAATAACTCGTCTTTCGTAAGTATTAAAAGAGCTGGTATGAATTCAATTGAAGGTGCAATAGGTTCGCCTAGCTCCTTATATAGTTCATCATTTGGGTATACTTCAGAGCGTTTGCCGTCAGATGTTTCAATGCAAGCTGGCACATCTTGAAGATATGTAGAAAAAATTCTGCCCGCTTGATTTCTGCATGTGTATTTACTGTATTTTAAAGCCTTAATATTAAACTTATCTCCTATAGTAGATAAAATGGCATTTGCAGCATCTTGTGCAACAGCTTCTCCTGTGGTAATTGCTCTGTATGCCTTTACAGCCGATTTATATTCTGCTTCATCGTAGATAGCAGCATACGGCACCATGTGTGAGAAACGGTATTTCCTACCACGAAAGATATCGGTTGTAACAAAATAGGCAGGTCTGTAAATATACTCTCTGTCTATTATTCTGTAGTCTAAAATTTTATCAAAAGGTATCTGCACATGGCAGATTTCAAAAGATTTTTCCATTATACGCACCTCAATTCGCGGTATTATCAACTACTTGGTAAATCTGTGAAACTTCTAATATCATTATAAGTTATCTACATTTAAAAGTAAATATTTGCAGTTTCTTTAAGCCACTGCATCTTTTACAGCATGAAATTCGAGAAATTCAAAGATAATTTCTTCATGTCATACAAATATAAACAGGAAGTTCCACTTCCTGTTATTAAAAAATAAAAAGATGTATTATTTATTTGCAAGGGAAAAAGAAAAGAATTCCGTTTCAAAGTTTTAAACCTTAAAAACATTAACAAACCCGATGAAGCTGAATTGTGACAAGCATTGTGACCATACGGCTATGTTTCGGAGAGAAAGGCACTAATCTATGTACAAAAGGCATATGTATACATGAGCATGATTCTTATGACCGTCGTTAATTGAACGGTTCATCTGTCTTGAAAATTTAATAACAGGAGGTCATGTATGAACGCATACGAACTGACATTATTGGCAAACTCCGGAGACAATTTCCTAAGGGTGCTGAGCGCATTTCACCCCCAAACAATGGTGTCTGTCCCTCTCACCAAAGCGGCATATGATATGCCACTTGCCGACACGGAAGCCGGTGAGACAGTAACAAACGTACTGGCACACGCCGGAATAAAATCCGTAGGACAGGCCGCTGAGCTTATGGCAAAGCTCAGTGCAGGCGCTCTGGCGTATGTTTTTGGCCAGGCAAGCGCCAAAAACCTCCAGCACACAGTGCTGAAGAACCTCTACGCCGTTCTTCCCCTTGAAGGGAAGATTGCCTTCTGGTCCGGGATACTTAATCAGTACACCGACCAAAGGGTGGCCTGACGGAGAGAATTCAAGTGCCAAATACGTACACAGAGATTAAATAGAATGAAGGGGTTATATATAAGCATACTTAAAAAATCACAGATAACACAGCACTATCCCAAAGCAGACAATATCGATACTACACTTTTTGTTTCCAAGAAAAAACAGTGAAATTGCCGAGGTTTTCTACGTAAATCCTAATGAAAAGGAAATTTTATAAGAGCAAAAAACTATTCGGGCCGGATATGCTCTATGTCACAAAACCGGCCGATTTGACAATTGAACATACCTGTGCTAATATACTTACAGCAAAAGAAAACATTTTGTACAAAATAACAACCTATAAGAGTTGCGGTAGAGACAGGCTCGATGACCGCACGGCTACCTCCCGGAGAGAAAGGTGCCAATTCCTGCACGATAGGTATAATACACATGCGAATGTGTTATTTTTAATGCCTGTCATCACTGACAGGCATTTCTGTTTTCACCAGGAATAATGCCTGGTTCTAAAATAAACGAAGAAAGGAAGATGATGAATAATTTGAACGCAAATGAATTCAAAATGAAGGCCGACAGATACGGCGTTTCTGAAACGATCGGAATGTTCGGAAATGATGTAGATGTTGAGATACCGCTTTACACGGATTTTCTTAAATCCGGTATCGAAGAACTTAGCCTCTCGGTTCGCGCATACAATGGATTGCGCAGAGCCGGCATTGATACAATACGCAGTCTATGTGAGATGATCATGTCTGAAAATGGTATTGACAGAATACGAAATCTAGGGAAAAAAAGCGTAACGGAGATAAAGACTTCACTGTTGCAGGAAAGCTACCGGTATCTTGATGATACGCAGAAGACCCTCTTCTGGGAAAAAGTGCTAGAAAGGAGAAATAATGAGGCTTTATTGGGTTGATAAAACATATTTCTGCCCCATGGATAAGGGATTTCTTGAAAAAGAAGGAACGGTAACACTGGATGTCTACACCTGTCCGAACTGCGGCACAAAATACGCAACAGTATCATCGCAGACGATAAACGGCAAGATCGACGGCATTACCGACGGCTTTACAAAACCGGTAGAGGTATATACTCCTCATAAGTGTGAAGCAAAAATGGCGGACGTCACGCTTAAAATGACAGTGCCTTGCTGCAGGTGAAAGTTACGGCAGTGAATTTACCTGAAGGATAAAAAAAGGAAGTTCCGCTTCCTGTTATCAATAAACAAAAAGATGTAATATTTATTTGCAAGATAAAAGAAAGAAATTCATTCCGGAATTAAATCCCCGGAAAAAGAAAACTTTAACAAACCCTATGAGAGTTGCGGTAGAGACAGGCTCTGTGACCGCACGGCAACCTCCCTGAGAGAAAGGTGCCAATTCCTGTACGATAGGCTCATGCATGCGCGAGCGTGTATTTTTTGCGCCCATCTAAGATTGAAAGGCGCAGTTTTTATTCTAAAAATTTAATAACAGGAGGTCATGTATGAACGCATACGAACTGACATTAATGGCAAATTCCGGCGACAAGTTCCTGATGGTACTGAGCGCATTTCACCCGCAGACAAGGGTATCCATACCCATCGTAAAAGCGGCATACGAAATGCCGCTGACAGACATAGAGCACAATGAGGCTTTGTCAGAATTTCTGACAAAAAACAGGGTAAACTCCGTAGGGCAGGCTGCGGACCTTATTGCAAGGTTAGGCAGAAGGCTGCCGCATGCTCTGGGTGCGGCAACTGCCAAAAAATTTCGGCATTATGTGCTGAAAAACCTATATGCCGCTCTTCCTCTTGATGGGAAGATTGCCTTCTGGTCAAAGATACTTTCCCAGTATCCCGACCATGAGGCGGCATAAAAGAGGAAAATTAAATACAACTACGAATACGGAGGATTAAGAATGAAAAGATTTTATATGGCATACGGCAGTAATCTTAACAAAGCACAGATGAAAGAGCGCTGTCCCAATGCAGTTGCAGTAGGTTTTGGAAGCCTTCTTAACTACCAACTGGAATTTAAATCCTATGGAGGAAATGCATACCTTACAATAGAAGAAACTGAATACAACATATCGGTCCCCGTAGTTGTATGGGAAGTATCCGAGTGGGAGGAACGACGCCTTGACATGTATGAAGGATGCCCAAAATCATATTATAAAGAAGAAATGGAGTTTGAATTCAGAGACTTCATAAGCAATGAAAACCGCACTGAAAAATGCTTTATATACATAATGAATGGCAACAACGTTCGGGAAATACCGACAGATGAGTATCTAGAAAGATGCAGACAGGGCTGCAGAGATTTTGAAATCTATACTTACAGTCTGGATAGTGCCTATGGAAGATCAAAAGTATGGCATTTCTATAAAAACATGATCAACAAAGATGAAAATAAAACTGTGGAGTATCCATACATTGTTGATTCGGAATTCGGAGATGACTGGGACGTCACATGCTACCTTTACCTTGAAGAAGATATGACAATGCTTATAACTTATACGGAAGTAACCGGCATATGGCGTGGAAGAGATGTTCTGGAAGTTACATTCCGGACAGACAAAGAAAATACCGAGAAATTCCTCAGCCTTTTCAAGGGAAACCTGGATGAGGAATTCAGGGATAAACTCGGCGCATACACTGCGGATGAAAAGATTGAAAAGTTTTTCCGGGAAAACGGAATTGAGTATACATACGACAGTTCATATGAGGAAAACACTATGCTGAAAACTATCGAGCGCATGCGCGAGCAGGAAAAACAAGACATATCAAATACATGAATTTATAAGGAGAATTTAAGATGGAGAAAAAAGAACTTTCGATTTTTAAGCCGGAAGAGTTTGAAACGGTTTTTAAATTGAATGAGGCGCTTATTAACCGCGATACGGATAAAATATCCGGACTAATGACAGAGGACATTGTGCACGAGTCTATCTGGCATGAAAAGCCTGTATATGGAAAAGAAAATGTAATCGAGTATTACAAGCGTATGTTCGAAAATTACAATGAGCAGAACCTTGAAACCTGGGGAGAATTCGTGGCGATGCTGGACCTGAACATGGATCTCGGCGGACATGTCAGCCGTAATACAGACATGAAAGATTTCGATCTGGATCATGCCGCAAAAGCATGTGCGGAATTTGGGAAATTCGGCATTCTCCTCTATGTGCGCGATCCGAAAAGAGATAGTGTTGATACCACTCTTTTCATCCCCACATTCGGAGAAAATTATAAACTCGCGGGAGTATTTTGCACATATCCGAATGAATATAAATTGTTGAACTTTACGAGCGGGAAAATCGAATGAACGCAGAGCAGAATTTAAATACTTCGGCTGCCGGGCGGTATGAAAGAGGGAAAATAAATACAACTACGAATACGGAGGATTAAGAATGAAAAGATTTTATATAGCATACGGAAGCAATCTTAATAAAGCACATATGAAACTGCGCTGCCCTGATGCAGTTGCTGTAGGTACTCAGTGTCTTTCCAACTATGGATTGACCTTCAAAGGTTCTGATGGTGCAGCTTATCTTACCATTGAGGATAAATATTTAAGCTGGGTTCCGGTCGCTGTATGGGAAGTTTCAAAGCAGGATGAATTAAATCTGGATATATATGAAGGTTATCCAAACCTTTACAAAAAAGTGGAAATGCCGCTTACATTCAACGACATAAACACAGGATGTGAAAGAACAGAGAACTGCTTTATCTATATTATGGAAGACGGCTACAGCCGCGCTATGCCAAGTGACAGATATCTCGAATCATGCCGGAAAGGCTATGAAGATTTCGGCTTTGATCAAAAGTATCTCTATTCCGGTATTTCAAACGTAAGACTTTGGAAGACATTTGCCGAGTATATGAACATGGATAAGATGAACAGCATTCAGAATGTATACAGTCTGCTTGGCATCTATACCGATACAAAATATGAGACATGCCTTCTGACTTTATTTCATGACGGGTCAATGGATATAACATATGACAGATATATAGAAACATCTCTCGTTAAACCATATGAAGACGGCGGGTCCGAAACACTTCGGACGGATGCAGAAAATACAAGAAAGTTTCTGCTGTTTTTCAATCACGAGGGAAACTTCATAAGCGAAATAGGAATGAAATTTGGTGATTGGGACTGTCTATCCAACATAAAGGAATTCTATGATGAGCACGGGATTGAATATACATACAAAAAAACATGATATGAACAAACAGCAGAGCAGCCGTAGAGAAAATAAACTGAGTCTTCTTATCCACATACCGCACGGAGGAGAAAAACTGAATGAGGCTCAGATTAAAGATTTTTCCATAAACGAAAAAGAACTGATGCACTATGTATATATTATGCGGGACACAGGGGCAATGGAAATTGCAGAAGATTTTGAAGACTGCATTTTCAAAAGCGATATAAGCAGACTGTGGTGCGATGTTGAAAGATATATAGGTCCGGAAGAAATTATGGAAAAATACGGTATGGGATACTGCTACGAAAAAGCATATGACGGAACTGTTATTAAAGTTCTCTCTAAGGATATCCTCAGCAGAACCCGCAGTTTTTATGACGAATATCATAAGGCTTTAAATGATACTGTAATGAAAAACCGTAATCTGCTTTTTATAGATCTGCATACCTTCTCAAAAGAGCTTGTAATGCCGGACTTTATAAAAGGACCGATGCCGGACATATGCATAGGTACAGATGACACATATACCTCTTCAGCTATAACAAATGCAGTAATAAAAACATGTGAGGCATACGGATATTCCCATGATATTAACTATCCTTACTCCGGAACAATGGTGCCATCTGCAGTGAAAGAATGTGACAGCACATATAACTTTACATCCGTAATGATTGAGGTAAACAAAAGCCTTTTTATGAATGCTGACGGCAGTTTGGATAATGCAAAGCTTATGAACCTTCAAAACTTTTTTATGGATACGGTACATTCAATTGCAGGATTAGATGAAGACATGATCCTTTGCCCGTTTAAAAGGCCTGCATATATTACGGATGAGTTTACGCTGTAGGTAAGTATCCGGATTTAAATCAGAAACAGAGCAAAAATAACATTACCATCAGAGCAAAACAAAAACACATTTAATAAATAATATTTTTAAGGAGAACAACACATATGATAACAGACAGCTTTTATAAGTATTACCGCGCAACAACCAAAGAAGAACTCGCTGAAGGCGTAAAATTACTGTACGAGTCGCTTGATCTCGTAGCAGAGCAAAAGGTATCATATCCAGAACTTCGTGAATTCCTCACAGCAGCCTTCAAATCTCATACCACATCTTACGAAGCAGTACCAATGTGCCGCTGGGGGATGGCGGATATAAAGGAATTAACTATGGAAGAGTATTGCGAGTATGTAATTATCCCCGCCTGCATAATCACGGCAATATGTCTTTATGAATATGATCATGGAGATATAGAAGAGCTCCCGTTTCCCAAAGGAATTGCGACTTTCTTAAGTGAGGCGCTTCACACAGCCGCTCTCAGCCCGATTTTGAGTACTTCTTATATAACAATAGATGATGAAAATGAAATCTGCGAGAGACGCAGAGGAGACAGTGCCGTAGGAATATTTCATGAACTCGGATATGCCGACATTATAATGGATATACGAAAGAACTATAGAATGCCAACAGCATCAACACTGTATGAGCATTTCGATTTTTGTGAAGTTGAACCAATATGCAGATATATAGGAAGAAAGCATAAAAATTTCACATATACACATGATGATTGGAAGGAAACAGAAAAATGAGTAAAGAAAAATCAAAAAACGAACTTGTAGAAAGAGAACATATGGCAGCTGCAGCTTCTACTGATACACCTGAGTCTCAGGGGAAAGACAACATATCTCCCTACGATTTAATTATGACAGTGACACCCCCATTCATAATTTATAACAACAAAAAAATAACATTTCCCGAAGAGTACTTAGAATCCTTAAGCAGCGCCATAAATAATTGTTATGAAAGCAACTGGCAGTTAGGGCAGCGGGTAATCCTTCAAACTGTCATCGGTCAGATACTGGCCCCGTATATCAGCTCTTATTTCGTCTGCAGCAGCATTGCATTTTTCATGACGAATAATTTGAGCTATGCCATCAGGTTCACCCATAATAATGTCCCAATTGAATTCAATGATAAGGGTTTGCGGGTTACCGGCGGCGTAAGAATCCCGGTGGAGTGTTTCCTCGTATGGTGAGGAATACTAAGGCCATAATGCCCATTAGCTAATACCGGGTGATTCAAGTCGAATATAACTGGGGGAAATCCGATAGTTTCAGGATTTGGAAAGATCATTGCATACCGGCTTTAAAACTCAGACAG
>R06__coassemble_484_pt1 | contig 14586 bp, 12 predicted proteins | sample R06__metabat2_high_PE_044 | metagenome-assembled genome bin R06
CCGGAAAACGGGAACTGTGCACTCTTAGTAAGCGCGGCAAACGCAAAAAGTGCGACTGCAATCTGAATTTTCTTTGAATCGATTGCAAGAAGCATTTCAAGGTCGGTAGTACCGCAATTATATACAGCTATATAAATTGCTCCGACAAGTGCGCATCCTCCAAGAAGATTCATCCATATAGCCTTGAAACTGTTGTCTACAGCCTCTTTTGTCTTTGTATACCCGATGAGCAGGAATGAGATTGTAGAGGTAACTTCCCAGAAGAAGCACAGCCAAATGAGATTAGAAGACATTACAAGACCACACATCGCACCGAGAAACACCATAAGAAGCGGCAGAAAATAATTCGTTCTATCTTTGAACTCCGGATGATGGTGGTGATATCCCTTCATATACCCGACGGAATAAAAGTTTATGAGTCCGCCGATTATTGTAACTATGATTACCATTAGAACAGCGAGTCTGTCAATTCGGATTGCTGGACATGATATAAGATCCATCGATGGCAATGCGAAAAGCTCGAGATATACCATGGCAAGTGTCGGTATAACAGTCAATGGTATCACAAAATACTTTTTGTTTTTTAACGCCATTACGGTAATAATGCACATGAGTGCAATATCTCCGGCTACCATAAGCATATCAACAAATTCCGTGTTTTCAAAAAATGTCTGTTTTTCACATCCATTTATAAAAAACATTGACGCCAGTGCAATTCCGGAGATTATTTCCACAGATGCCGAAATATACACCAATATACTCTGCATTTTTGAACTTTTCCTTGCGTAGCTTGTCACCAATCCGGCAAGAAACGGGAAGCAGATTGTAAATGCTGCCAAAAATTTGAACAAGGACACGAATAAACCATCCCTTTCCTAATTTATATAATTAGTTATATTCTTATAAGTTATTTTTTCAATGTTAATACATTGGAAAGAATAATGTCAATTATTAATCCTGAAGAGCTGCAGAACATTCTTATCGGGGTACAGAGAAACGAATCAGCTTACAACAATTAAATTTAGACATGTATAAATTTAAAAATCTAAAAAACTAGTTTGTCTGCAGTTATCTGCGGATTTTTATCAGCAAATATATGTAGACCTTGATTTAAAGTATATATACCCGTTAAATCATCTATAACTTGCCCTGATTCATTGAAGGCAGTGTATTGTGAATTTGTAATAAATTTATCGCAAAGAGCAACCAAATAATATGAGTTATCTTTAAGGTCTTGATTATCCTTAATAATACAAACATAAGGATATGGTCCATAGTTATCAGAATCAAATGTAGATATTCCAGTTTCAGAATCTATGAATCGATCAGAGGGGTCAAAGCCAGGTTGAATGATTGCCTTTATCTGAGCCCCTGTCATATATATTGCACAGGGATTGATAGCCCCGTTAGGAAATATCGTATTGCTCATACCAACCTCAAGGCTTCCTTTATACACAATAGAATTGCATACTGACGCACCACGCCAGGCGGGAAGCATGTTATCTTCGGTTATATATGGGGCAATAGCAACATCAACGCACTCATCTTTACCATTTTCATCAAGTGTTTTATTAATTGCCTCGGCTGCAGATATCGCAACTAGCTTTGCAGTATTTTCGTAATCTAATCCATCAGGAAATTCTGCGAGAATTTCAGTTTCTGCATTCAGATTTTTTTGATTGCATTCATCAAGTGTTGCAAAAATATCATCAAAATTTCCTTCACCGGCTATATATTTATTGATAACTTCCCCTGTAATTACAATAGAGTTTGTATCAAAACTGTTGTAATACCATGGTTGAATAAATCCTGTTTTTATACTTTCATTATAATTTGCATAAACACGGTCGGAATTCATTTCATAATTATTAACAGAAACATAGTTGTCTTTTGAGATACTTGAAACCAGAGCTGTAGCTTCATCTGTAGTCATAAACTCGAGAATTTGTAATACTTTTTTAAGCTTCTCAGATTTTTCTGGCGCTTCAAGTTCTTTATTTACATAGACCCAACAGTTATCATAGTATGTGAAGCAGTTATTGGTGCCATTTTCCGAAATCCATGGCATTGTTTTATAAACATCATGTAGTTCTTTGCCGGTTTCATTTCCATCATCATCATATTCGGGACCATCGTAATGATCTACAGAATTTAAAATGCTGAACCAAAATAGGGCTCTCGTTGTCATAAATTCTTTATTTCCATTCCAATCTTCTGTATGGAATACACCCCAAAGTCCGGCCTCTGTCCATCTTTTAAAATAATCAGATTCCGCCTTGAAGTCTTCAGTATTTTTTATTCCATTTTGAAAATCTTCAAACCAACTTGTACCGCTAGGTGTTGATAGCCATTGGGAACCCATAAGATGGAAAAGCAAATTAAACCCATGACCGGTAGCTGCGCCGTCAGTTACTGCAAATTTAATTCCTTTAGCATCGCATTTATTCTTAAGTTCAATCATATCTTCAAAGGTTTGGGGGAGATCCCATCCCATTTCCTGAAGCAATGTTTCATTATATGTAATTCCTATGAGCTTTGAAGATATTGGCAGCTGATAAATTGCACCGTCATCTGTTAAACAGTTAGAAAGAGTAGTTTGTGTATATGCTGATGTTACTGATGATCTGGAAAGAAGATCAATACAACTATCCTTTAGGAGTTCATTATCAGTCTTTGAAGAAGTGAAAATAATATCTGCAGGTAAATCCTGATTGGCAAAATAAAGCTTAGTCATACTGGATGAATCGCAGCTGTTATGATATATGAATTCAACTTCAATACCTAGATTTTCATTTATAAGCTGCGCAAGCTCTGTATAATATGTTTCTCCATTGCCAAGAGTTATAAGCATAGAAACAGGCGTATCGTCCTGAATTATTTCATTATTCTTACCACATCCAATAAATGTAAACATAATTGCTATTACTAGCATGATGGTTATAATTTTTTTCATAATTAATTGCTCCTTTCTAAAAAATAAGCAATCGTTTTAATAACCTCGTCGATTTGAATTGGCTTTGACAGATGTGCATTCATTCCAGCTTCTTTTGTCGCTTTTATATCACTTTCAAAGGCATTGGCAGTCATTGCAAAAATAGGAATTGTTAAAGCATCATCTCTTGGAAGAGATCGAATTGTTTTTGCAGCTTCAAGTCCACTCATTACAGGCATCATTATATCCATAAGAATAGCATCAAATGTACCTGGATCATTGTCTATAAATAGATTTACAGCTTGCAAACCATTTCCGGCCTGAGTAATTATTGCTCCAGCTTCTTCTAATAGCTCGCTTGCTATTTCCATGTTTAATTCGTTATCTTCTACAAGAAGCAATTTTACACCGGTAAGATTCGTACTACTTGGAATATGTACTTCTTTAACTACTTCTTCTGTATTTATTTCAAAAGGTATTGTGACTGTAAATTTACTACCTTTTCCAAGCTCGCTTTGAACATTGATAGTTCCATCCATTAGATCTGTAAGTTGCTTTGAAATTGCCATTCCGAGCCCTGTACCATTATATTTAGAACGTGCGCCTCCTTCATCCTGAGAGAATGGCTCAAATATTTTATCTAGAAATTCCTGTCTCATTCCGATTCCGGTGTCTTCTATTTCAAAGCTTAAGTTTATCTTGTTTTCAACTACATTCATTTCTTTGCATGTAAAGTTGATTTTGCCACCATCTTGTGTGAATTTTACAGCGTTTCCCAATATGTTGATAAATATTTGCCTTAAATGAAGTTCGTCACCGAAAATATGCGGATGATCACAGTAAAATTCCGTATTGAACTCTAAATCTCTATCTGAAATTTGTCCTTTAATGATACTGCAACAGTTATCAAATATAGTTCTGATATCAATTGGGTTTGAGGAGATTTCAGTTTTTCCTCGTTCAATACGCGTCATATCAAGAACATCATTAATTAATGAAAGAAGGTGAGATGATGCACCTTCTATTTTATTTAGACATTCATTGGTTTTATCCGGATTTCCGGGAACATTCTTAGCAATTGTTGTCATACCGATGATACCATTTATTGGTGTTCGGATATCATGAGACATATTTGATAAGAAATCACTTTTTGCTTTTGTTGCACTTTCAAGATCGTTATTTAATTTTATAATCTCTTCATTTGATTTTTTTATAGATTTGTTCTTATAAATCGTAATTACGAGATATACAATTGCGGTACCAAGAAGTATAAAAATAAGGCCAATATACAAAATTATTCTAGAAAAAGCATTGCCGGAAACATCGTCAAGATATTTTGATTGTGCAATAAATGCAACAGACCAATCTTTAGGTGCAATTGGTGCAGAACAGAAATAATATTCTTCACCGTTTATATTCAAAGCAACAACGACAGTCTCGTGATTCCTACACTTCTGTTCAAGAATATCAGGATCTTCATTATATATTATTTCGCATTGTGAAAATTTTGGATATATATTATACCCGTCAATTAATAGCCTAATTCCAAAGCTCTTATACATCATTACACCATTGGTATCGTTATAAATGAATGTGTTGTTTTCACCAGCGAATTCCTGTGATACAGTATTATTTAAATTGTCTATATCATATAAAATTCCGGAGTATATAAGCTTCACTTCTCCGCTTTCAGTCATAATAGAAATAGGTTCTTCGAATCTATTTCTGTAAATAAGATAAACTTTTTCCGGATTGAGATGGGGCAGGGTGGATATGTAAGACAATGTAATATCAGTATTGTCGGAATAATATGTACTGTCAGTTATTTTCCCGTACGTTCCGTCTGATGAATAATATTTTCCACTGTCATCAACAAAGAAAAACATATAATTATTATAAACTGACAATTGTTGTGTAGTTTGTATATATGAATTCAAATCGGGATATTGTTTCATATAAAGCTGTGCATTATCAGATATAGTGTTAGCAATTGTCTGACCATATGATATATTGTCATTTATAACAAGTGCACTACTCTCTACAAGGCGACCCAAAAGGTCACATCGTTCGGAATATATGGAGGAATTAACAGATCTGCGCATAACAAGAGTAAGTAAGATTACAGCAACCGAAATTAAAATTGCTAAAATTACTACAACTCTTCTATTTATTGCTCTTTCATTGTGGTTATTCAAAGCTATTAATTATCCTCCTTTAAAAAATGACTTTTGAATGTACGGCTTAAGATTATATCAAATTTTCAACTATACTGATTTATTTAAAAAACAAAAGAATGACGAAACTCATAGTTAGCAATCTGTGCCAAATTGTAACATCGTTATATCTGTAGATAAACGTTTATATTAATTTTAAATATTATAATAAATTAAATTTGAATGTTCAATATTCATAGCATATACATTATAAATAGCTATACTAATATTTAAAAATCTAAGCTATCACTGGTATTTTAAACTTTACCAATGAAGGCTTAGATTTTAATTATTATATTAGGTTTTAACCTTTTATTGCTAAAAGTTTTTCTTTAAGTTCAGCCTCAATCTTAGCTAATTCAACTTCAGCTTCAGCTCTTTGAGCTCTTCCGTTGTCCTGAATATTTTTAACTTCGTCCAACGTTGCTATAAGTTCGCTGTTTGTTTTTCTAAGAGTTTCCATGTCAATAATTCCACGTTCAGAAGCTTCTGCAATTTCAGTAGATGCGACATGAAGTGTTTCAGCATTTTTCTTAAGAAGTTCATTAGTAACTTCGGTTACCTCATTTTGAGCCTTCATAGCATTTTCAGAATGATACATAGTTATTGCAAGTACCATCTGATTTTTCCATAGTGGAATTGTATTATTTATGGAAGTACGAATTTTCTCAACCATCAAGCTGTCGTTATTTTGAATTAGTCTGATTTGCGGTGCCATTTGAAGAGAAATTGTTCTTGTAAGCTCTAAATCATATATCTTTTTTTCAAATCTACCGATTAAATTAGCAAAATCTGAAGCTTTTTGAGCATCTTCTGCAAGTCCGCTCTCTTTAGCTTTTTGTTGAAGTTCAACAAGATCTTTATTTCTCAGCTCTTCAATCTTGAGTTTTCCGGCAATTATATACATTGTCAGTTCTTTGAGGTACTCTTCATTTTTTTCATACATTTTATCCATTAATGAAATATCTTTCATAAGGATAACTTCATGATTTTCAAGTTGCTCAACAATCGTGTCAACATTAGTCTCGGCTTTTTCATAATCCGCTTTTAAAGTTGCTAAACTGTTAGTGCTTTTCTTGAATAATTTTTTAAAGAAATTCGTTTCTTCTTCATCAAAAGAAAGACCTTTGAGTTCAACAACGAGAGAGGAGAGCATGTCTCCAACTTCGCCCATATCTTTTGTTTTTACGGTCGATAAAGCAGCCTCTGTAAATTCAGATATATTTTTCTGAGCATTTGAACCATAATTCATGACCTGCTCAGCATCTGTTATATCTATTTTTGTACTAAATTCCTTAACAGCAGCCTGCTCTTCTTCATTTAAATCGCTTAAACTAAGCGTGTCAGCTTCAGTAGTTTCTTCTACTTTTGTAGCTGAATTGTTTATCTGCTCAGCAATTGCAACTGCGGATGGAGCTTCTATTGTATTGGGATCCAAAGTTAATTTAATATCAGCCATTTGCATTTCCTTCCTTTAATATAAAATCTTTATTATCAGCAAGACCTTCCCGTTGAAGCATCTGATTCATAACATCAATCTCAGTTTCAATATCTAGTGCCTGATTTTCAAATAATGAATCTAACCTTTTCTTATATGCCTCAATTGCAACGTCAAGCATTTCATAAATATTATTTTTACTTTTAGTTATATTTTCCCCTTGAAATTCTTCAGAATCCATTCTGTCATAAGCATTTAAAAGTTTAATAGTAGTAGGAAGATAATATCTGAAAAATTTCTTAATCTGAGGAATATCATCAGGGTCTTCGATTGCATCCTGCATTATTTTATCAGTAATTCTCATAATTTCATTAATTTTGACTCTTACAGCATCATCATTAATTGACTGATAAAGTCGACCCATTTCAGCTAAAGCTTTATTTCCTTCTTCAATTATAGGATCTACTTTTGGTCCATAGCTTTTTTTCTCAGTTTTAATATTAGAACTGTTATTGGTTTTAGCGTGTTCTATTTTGTCAGAAGCTTTTCTGGGCTCATTATTTTCCTGAGTTTTACTACTACTATTAATATTACTATTATTTACCCTCTGAGAAGTATATTTTGTGTCTTTCCATTGCTCTTGCTGCTGCTGTTTTTTGCTCTTATAACTTTCTTGACCTTTTTTAATTCCTTTTAAGTAAACTATACCAAAAAGCATAGCCATGAAAAAAATAAATCTCAATATATCAACTCCTGAATTAATATCAAAATGTCTTCCATTTAGAATATTTTATCACATTTACAATTGAATTCAAGATGTAGTATAATTAAAAAAGTTGTAATACAAGAGGTGATTAAAATTATTATTTCAGCTTCAATATTATCGGCCGATTTTGCCAAATTAGGCGAAGAAGTAAATGATGTTAGATCAGCCGGTTCTGAATGGCTTCATGTTGACGTAATGGATGGACATTTTGTACCTAATATCTCAATTGGAATTCCGGTTGTTGAATGTTTAAGAAAGAGTACCGATATGTTTTTAGATGTTCATCTTATGATTGATACTCCTGAAAAATATATTGATGATTTTATTAGGGCAGGTTCTGACCTCATCACAATTCATTATGAAAGTACTACACCAGAAAATATTGATTTATGTTTAGATAAAATTAAAGAATCCGGTAAACTTGCAGGACTTTCAATTAAACCTGGTACTGATGTAAATGTTATATTTCCGTATCTTGATAAACTCGATCTTATTCTGATTATGACGGTTGAACCTGGTTTTGGCGGGCAGAAATTTATGTCGGATATGATGGATAAATTAGATGCAATTAGAGAACGAAATACTGATATTTATCTTGAAGTTGATGGCGGCATTAATGATGAGACTATAAAAATTGCTGCATCTCACGGTGCTAATGTTTTTGTTGCAGGTTCATATATTTTTAATTCTGCTAATAGAAAAGAAAAAATTGATTTGTTAAAGGGTTAAATATGGCATATTATCCTAGTACTTTAGAGATATTAATTGAAAAATTTGCATCACTTCCTGGCATTGGTAAAAAAAGTGCTCAAAGACTTGCATTTTATATTTTAGATCAAGATGATGTCTCAGCTCAAAGCTTTGCTGATGCAATCATAAATGCTAAGAAAAATATTCATTTTTGCAGTATATGTCAGAATATGACTGAAGATGATATTTGCGCTATATGCAAAAGCGATAGAAGAAATCAAAATTTAATCTGTGTTGTTTCAGAACCAAAAGATGTATTGTCATTTGAGAGGGGAAATGAATATAACGGGGTGTATCATGTGCTTCATGGTGTTCTATCTCCAATGAATCATATTGGGCCAGATGATATTAGAATTAAAGAACTTCTGATAAGAGTTGCTGAGAATGATATTGAAGAAGTAATTATGGCAACAAATCCTGATACAGAAGGTGAAGCAACAGCACTTTACATTTCTAATCTTTTGAAGCCATTTAAAGTCAAAGTTAGCAGACTTGCTTATGGTATTCCAGTTGGCTCGAATTTAGAATTTACAGATGATGCAACATTAAACAGGGCACTTGAAGGCCGTACTGAAATGTAAAAAGAAAGGAAAAAATGAAACCTAAATTAAAAATAATCCCGCTTGGTGGGCTTAGCGAAATAGGAAAAAACATGACGGTTTTAGAATTTGGTAATGATATTATCATTATTGATGCCGGCATGGGATTTCCCGATGAATCTATGTATGGAATAGATGTTGTTTTACAGGATATTTCTTACCTTAATGCTAATAAAGATAAGATACGCGGACTAATTCTTACACATGGACATGAGGATCATATTGGAGGAGTACCTTATCTTATTAAAAATATAAATGTCCCTATTTATACTACTCTTTTAACTGCTTCACTTGTCGAGCTTAAACTCGAAGAAAATAATCAACTCACAAATACACAGATTTTTACCAAGAAAGCCGGCAGTGTATTTAAACTCGGTAATTTTAAAATTGAATTTATTCACGTAAATCATTCTATTCCTGACGCTATTGCAGTCGCTATTACTACACCGTTAGGCATAGTAATTCATACCGGTGATTTCAAATTTGATTTAACGCCGATTGATGGAGAAATGATAGATCTCGAGAGATTTGGTGAACTTGGTAAACAGGGTGTGCTGGCTCTTATGAGTGATTCCACAAATGTTGAAAAGGCCGGGCATTCAGACTCAGAGCAGAAAGTCGGAGCAAGTTTTGAGAAATTATTTGACGGGTGTAATAAAAGAATTATTGTAACTACTTTTGCCTCTAATATTCACAGATTACAGCAAATTATTAATGTCGCCAAAAAATATGGCAGGAAAGTAGCAGTATCCGGAAGATCTATGGAAAACATTTTAAAGGTCTGTAAAGAGATTGGCTATATGTCATTTCCTGCAAATACGCTTGTAGAAATTGAGGAACTTAAATCAGTACCAAAAAATAAGACTGTTATTATTTCTACCGGTTCTCAGGGTGAGTCAATGTCTGCATTACATAAAATGGCATTTGGAGAACATAAGCAGATTAAAATTGATGCAAATGACAGAGTTATTATTTCTGCATCAGCAATCCCTGGTAATGAAAATATGATTACCAGAGTTATTGATGAACTGTATAGAAAAGGTGCCGATGTTATCTATGATAAGCATACAGAATTGCACGTGTCAGGACATGCCTCAGCTGAAGATTTAAAAATGATGCTGGCATTAATTAAGCCTAAGTTTTTTATACCTGTTCATGGTGAATACAGAATGCTTGTAAAACATGCCGAACTTGCTAAGCTTATGGGTGTTAATCCCAATAATTGTATTATTGCCGATATTGGTGATGTTATTGAAGTTTCTTCTGGAAATATTAGGATTGAAAACAAAGTTCAATCCGGGGCTATTTTAGTTGATGGATCCGGGTTTGGTGAAATTGGTGCTGTCGTATTGCATGACAGACATAAACTTGCAGAAGAGGGCATGATTGTCGCTGTTGTACCATTTTCTACTTATGATAAAAGTATAGTCACAGAGCCCGAGATTGTAACAAGAGGATTTATATATGTCAAAGATTCTGAATATCTTATGCGTGAAATTAAAAATGTTGTTACAGCAGCTGTTTGTGAAGCAAGTGATAATGAATTAAAAGATATAAATATTTTAAAAGGACGTATACGAAATGCAGTATCGGAATATGTTTATAAAGAAACTAAACGGTCTCCAATGATACTGCCTGTTATTATTGAACTATGAATATACAGATTTTTGGTAAATCAAAATGTTTTGATACAAAAAAAGCTGAACGATACTTCAAAGAGAGAAGAATTAAGTATCAGTTTATAGATGTTATTAGATATGGCATGAGTATGGGCGAATTAAATTCCGTGATTGCATCCGTAGGTATCGATAATATTGTTGACCCAAAGGATCAAGATTATGAGCTTTATATGCACTTAGCATTACGTGAAGATAAGATCAACCGACTTTTTGACTATCCTGAAATGTTAAAGACACCTATAGTTAGAAATGGTAAACAAGCTACTGTCGGATATTGTCCGGATGTTTGGAAATTATGGGAATAAAAAAATACTCACGGGTTTCCGTGAGTATAAATTTTAGGTTAGTTATATATTATACAAAGTTAAGAGCTAATGTAAAAACTACAAAAGCAAGTGCAAACCATTTAGTCGCTTTAGCAAGCTTTGCATCTAGAGATTTAGCCTTTGTTTTAGAAAGGAAATTATCTGCGCCACCGGCTATAGAACCTGATAAACCTGCTGATTTACCACTCTGCATAAGTACTATAGCAGTAACGGCGAGTCCTGATAAAACCTGAAGTACTGTAAAAACTATTTGAATTGCTGACATATCTATTTAAACCCTTTCGATTAATTTACAAAACGCTTTAGTAATATAACATATTGTTATTAGCAAATCAAGTAACAAATTTTACTTATATATAAAATTTTATGTTAACCTTGAAATCTATTTGGACATAGGTTGATTTATAAATTTAATTTTGATTTTTAATTTTATTTATATACATTAAGGTGAATTATGTTTAAAAAAAATGATGTTTTTGAGTTATATATTCAGGATTTGACTGATGATGGAGATGGAGTCGGTAAAACTGATTCTTTTGTATGGTTTGTTAAAGATACTATTCCCGGCGATTTGGTTGAAGTCGTTGTTATGAAAACAAAAAAATCCTATGGATATGCTAAGCTTAAAAAGGTATTAACTCCTAGCCCAAATCGAGTTAATCCATTATGCAGTAAATCAAGTTCATGTGGTGGCTGTGTATTGCAATGTATGGATTATAATTATCAGCTTAATTTTAAAAGACGTAAGGTCATAAATAACTTAGTTCATATAGGAGGATTTGATCTTAATTTAATTGAAGATTTAACTTCAGATACAATAGGTATGGATTATCCTTGGAGATACCGTAACAAAGGCATATATGCTGTTGGAAAAAATAAGGATGGAAAATTAATAGCAGGTTTTTATGCAAGGCATAGTCATAATATTATTGAATGTAACGATTGCTTATTGCAGCCTGTTGAATTTAAAAAAATTATAGATGAATGTAAATCAGAAAATATTAGCCATTTATTTATTCGAAAAGGATTTAAAACAAATGAAATAATGGCATATTCGGTTGAAAATTTCGATAATAATTCGGTTATGTCAGGTAAATTAAATCATGTATACGGATCTGCTACTATTAGTGATTATATTAGTGATTTGAAATTTAAAATTTCACCTCAAAGCTTTTATCAAGTCAATCCTATTCAAGTAGAAAAACTTTATTCTAAGGTCAAAGAATTTTGTGATTTATCAGGAAATGAAGTTGTTTGGGATTTGTATTGTGGTATAGGAACAATATCTTTATATTTGGCAAGATATGCTAAATTTGTATGCGGAATTGAAATTGTTGAAGAAGCAATTCGTGATGCAAAAGAAAATGCTTTAATTAATAACATTAATAACGTTGAATTTATAGCTGGAAAATCTGAAGACATTATTAGGAATAACAGTTTAGTTAAACCAGATATTGTTGTAGTTGATCCGCCGAGAAAAGGATGTGATCCGGATTGTATTACGTCTCTTATAAATTTTAATCCATTTAAAATTGTATATGTAAGTTGTGATAGTGCAACTCTAGCAAGAGACTTGAAAAATTTATGTGCAAATGGATATACCATACAAAATATTTGCCCAGTTGATATGTTTCCTCAGACTATACACGTTGAGACGGTAGTATTGATGTCAAGAAAAGCCGATTAAAGTGTGAAAATGAGCTGTTTTTCGGCTATTTCAAGCACTTTTTATCAATTTATCTATATCGCAGCCTCGGCTCATGCCTGTTCTCGGAAACATATCACAGTCAAAACAGGCATAGGGTCGAGTGGCTGATTTAGATGTTGCAAATTGAGTGAGTAATATAGATGTTTTTGGCTTTTTCGGAGCTGCTTCATCAGCCGAAAAGCGGCAGGGTTGAGTTGCCGATATAGATATTGAGAGTTGAGGCTGTGAGATAGATGCCAGCATAGGAATATGTATAGAAGAGCAGCTTTTGGAGGGATAAATTTTAATTTATAAATACTGCTTTTCTGTTCCCAACCAGTGGTTGAACCCAAAAGATTATGTTTTCAACCGTCAGTTCGTGTGAAAACAATAGGCTTTTATTTATACTTAGACCATGCAAGGAGGTGCCCAATATGGATCAGATCAAAATCGGAAAATTTATAGCATCCTGTAGGAAAGAACAGAACATGACTCAGGCAATCCTTGCCGAGAAACTCGGAATTAGTGACCGAGCGGTATCAAAATGGGAGACCGGAAAGTCGATGCCGGATTCCGGAATTATGCTTGAGCTTTGCGAAATTCTGAAAATAAATGTGAATGAACTCCTGTCGGGCGAAAGAATCATGGCAGAGATATATGATAAACGGGCAGAAGAAAATCTTTTGTCGATGAGGCGGGAAGTTGAAGAAAAGAATAAACAACTGCTCAGAACAGAATTCCGGATTACAATTCCGACAGTCATAGCTGGGGTAGGAATGGTGTATGTTGCATCCTTTATAGAAATGCCCATGTGGTTAAGGATCGTGATCCTTGCATTCGCTCTCATAATGATATTTATGGTGGCATTTATAGCTGTAGGAATTGAACAGAAAGCCGGATATTATGAATGTCAGTGTTGTCATCATAGATATGTCCCCACTTATCGGCAAACGATTTTAGCTATGCATTCAGGCAGGACGAGATATATGAAGTGTCCCAAATGCGGCAAACGCAGCTGGCAAAGGAAGGTTCTGACAAAAGAAGATTAAATCTCAGTTTAACCGATCAGCGCAACATAAAAAACAGGCTCATAAACTACCATCATCGGCAGCATGGGAGCCTTTCCTTAAGAAAAATAACAGGCACCCGTGGTTTTCTTTTTGAAGGCCGCGGGTTATTTTTGTGCACACACATTGGCAAAAAAATCAAATTTTGCCGATGTGCGTTGACAGCCATATGAAAGAGTGCTACACTAAATATCGGCAAAAACACATTTGATTTGACGATGTGCGTGATTGACGCAAAGGAGATGCTATCATGCAGTGGTATGAAGAGGTGCTTGACCGCATCGATGATAAGAAAACATATTGCCATAAAGAGCTTGTGGATGAACTGAGAATGCTGAAGACGGATTTGTCTGACAGCACATATCATTGGGCAATAAGCGGATTGGTTCGCGATGGTGTGTTAACCAGACAGGGATATAATTCATATTCACTTACTTCGAATCATCCAAAGGTTGAATATGTGCCAATATATTCTGATACTGCCGAGGAGTTGATAAGGATTATTTCTGAAAAGTATCCTTATGTGCAGTTTACGGTCTTTGAGACAGTTTTGATGAACGAGTTTTTAAATCACCTTATTGCTCAGAACACTGTTTTCATACAGGTTGAAAAAGAAAGCAGCATCTATGTTTTTCGGTTTCTTCAGGAACAAGGGATTCAGAATGTCATGTATAAACCCAGCAAAAAGGACTTTGATTTGTATTGGTCAAAAGATAGCGTCATCGTTACGGATATGATATCGGAGGCGCCGATTCGTAATGATAAGTCGCACACGATAATGTTGGAGAAAATGCTTGTTGACATGTCTGCTGATAAGCTAATAGCTGCAACCTTCAGCAAAGCGGAATTGCCGGATATTTACGAACAGGCACAGAGTCAGTATCTTCTGGATAAAGTGAGGATGCTGAGGTATGCCCGCAGACGCAACCGGCAGGATGTACTATTGAAATATCTTGAAGGGAGTAAAGTAGAAGATGCTACTTCGTGAAAACTATACAACTATTACAAACCCAAGTATTGTTGTAGGTGAGTTTACTTATATTGTCGACTCTGAATTTGAAAGTCTTGTAAGTCATTTCTACCCGTGGAGCAGAGATAAACTCATTATCGGAAAGTTCTGTCAGATTGC
>R06__coassemble_485_pt1 | contig 14577 bp, 7 predicted proteins | sample R06__metabat2_high_PE_044 | metagenome-assembled genome bin R06
AGGGCAGATGTTGCGATATTGGATGTCAGATTGAGCAGCAAAGCTGGACGCAGCCCGCGAGACTGGTTAACAAAACCGTCCTCCCGGAGTTTGACTAAGCCATAATAGTAGACAGTCGCCGCACAATAGTAATCAGGAGAAGCGAGCCAATAATAGTCGGAGGCGGAAGTCACTGCGTCTGAAAAATCAGCGTTGAAATTTGTTAGTATCATTGCTTCCTGTGTTGTCAGCGGTCTTATCTTTGATGTTACTGATGCTCCTGCTACTCCATCACAATATGGCTTACTTGAGCTATAGCTCTTATCTCCTGCCAGTGTCATCTCAGCAAGCAACGCTACCATTTCTTCATCTTTGTCGGCCGTTATTGTTGCCAGGTATTCTTCCATTGCAGTCTTCAGGTCACTTTTGGCGTATTCTTTTGCATCTGTTGCTTGCCAGGCGTTTCTATATGCCGAAGTTCCATCAATGTCATCAAGCAGCAGCATCAGCTGGTCCGGTCCTGCACCAATACCGCTACCATTAAAACCTATTACATCCCAGGTCTTTTCAAGGTACTGAATCTTAACTACGCTGTCATTCGTTGGTATTCTACAAGTGCTCAAATCATCAACACTTACTTCAGTTGTGAAACTGTCTGCTATTGCCAGAAAGCCTTCATCGCTGGAATAGTTCGTATCGAACACGTCAACACTAATCACTTTCGCATCAGAAAAGCATATGAGCAGCTGCTCTGATGAAGAAAACGGCTGAAGTGTATGAATAATATAGTCTCCGTCTGACTTTTCAACAAAAAACAGTTCGGGGTTAGAACTTTCGATCGACAAAATGTCTTCCCAATTAAAGTCCAGCCCAAGTCCCATATTAATGTCAGAGAAAAGGATGTTTTCACCACCGACTATTTTAACTTCGCTGCCGTCTTCAGAATTAACGAATTCAACTGTATATGTTGAAGCATCGGTTATGGTCATTGGTTCGTTAGATTCTGAATTTTCCACTTTTTCTGTAGCAGCCTCAGTGTCTTCACTCTCCTCAACTATCGGAGCGTCAGCCATCTCTGTCTCTTGCGTTGAGTCTTCGTCTGCTGCAGGCATCTGCTCTGTCAGAGTTTCTGACGCAGGAGTATTATCTGCCGAGCTTTCCACTCCTGTTTCAGCAAACACGTCTTCGGTCGTGGGCTCTGGTTCATCATCTGCAAATGCCACCGGCATAGTGAAGACAGAGAATATTAGTGTCAGCACAAACGTTACCACCAGTTTCTTTTTTACCTTCAAATCATTCACCTGATTTCTAAAAAATTAACCTTTGCAGATTAAAATCCACTAGGTTTAGCACACTTTGATACAAGTCTGACTGCAATGTCATCTGTCTTTAGATTCTCTTCATACTCTTGATTTTTATAAGAGCAGCAATTAATGTAATGCTTTCACAATTTGAATAGTTCAAGTTTTCAATAATCATGTCCGCAACAAAATTTCTTTTCTGAAAAAGCTGTTTTAAGGGCAATTTGATAAATTCTTCATTGTAAAGTTTTAAATGTCCCACAAACGCATGTTAAGGTATTATAAATTATAGAAAGTACCGAAACCGTTATATATTTGTTCTATAAACGTTCCAGACGAAAACAAAGTAAACAGAAAGAATATTTTTCAAAAAAAATTGTTCTGGTGAGTACGAAAACAGCACAGACACCGAACAAATATATGCACACTTCAATTTTTACATGACGTTTTATTCTCTGCTGTATAGGATGAATTTTCAACTTTTTAAGGTGTTTGCAAGCATGTCTTACAAAATTTCAAATAAATGTCCTGATAAAACAAATAAAAATACGACAGCCTTAAAGGCTGCCGTATTTTTATTTTAATAATATCTATATGAAACTATATTCTCATGCAGATATCCCATGCTCTCCAGATAACGGTTCTGAGGTTGCCTATTGCAACACAGTCGCCGACTCTGTGAACATGTGCCTGACGCTCACCAACAGGAGCAGGGATGAATCCAACGCCGTTTACAACAGCTGTGCATTCAACTTTCTCTGTTCCGTCAGGAGTCTTTACCATTGCATATCCGTCACCGATTTCGGTTACAGTGCTGTGGAGGTAAACAGGAACATTATGATACTTCATTGCATCTCTTAAGAAAGATGTATTTGCAAGGCAGGTTGCCTGTGCAGCTACGAGGTCATTGCCGTATTCAACAATGATCGGCTTCTTTCCTGCAAGAATAAGGTCATATGCTGCTTCACATGAAGACTGACCGCCGCCGAGGAACAGAGGCTTGTCACCTACATCCTTCTTTTCAACAAGAAGCTCTGTGAAGTTGACTGTCTTATCAAAGCCGGGTATCTGAGGCATCTGTCTCGGTGTAGAACCTGTGCATACGATGATCTCATCAAACTTGCCCTTGAGTTCGTCAAGGTCTTTGATTTCGGTGTTGAATCTTATATCAATACCATTTTCTTCCATCTGCTTCTTGTACCACTTGATAAGGTCACGGTCATTCTCTTTGAATGTCATTGCAGAAGCTGTAATGAAGAGTCCGCCGAGTTCATTTGTCTTTTCAAATATAACGGGGTTGAGGCCTCTCTTTTTGCAGACGAGTGCGCATTCCATACCGCCGATACCGCCGCCGATGATAGCAACATTCTTTGCTGTCTTTGCAGGTACGATCTTGTAGCGATTATGCTGCATTGTGGGCGGGTTCAAAGCGCAACGACCAAGGTGGAGTGAGTCGCCAAGGGACTGAATGTTCTCAGTGCCTTCAAACTTTGCAAAGTTGAAGCAACCGTTGTGGCAGCGGATGCAAGGACGGATATCGTCTTCTTTGCCAGTTCTGATTTTTGTGACCCAGTTCTCATCAACGAGGTTCTGACGTGCAATTGCAACAGCGTCAAGACGGCCTGCAGCGATTTCTTCTGCTGCCTTGACAGGATCCATACGGCCTGCACATGCAACAGGAATATTTGTGTAGTTCTTGATATGCTCGACATCTGCAAGGTTGCAGTTGTCAGGCATATACTGAGGCGGATGTGCCCAGTACCATGCATCGTAGGTACCATTGTCGCAGTTGAGGAATGCATAGCCTGCATCTTCAAGTATCTTAACGACTTTTTCTGACTCTTCCATGTCACGGCCGAATTCAACGAAGTCTTCGCCCGGCATTGCGCCCTGGCGCCAGCCCTTGGTCATGGAGCGTACTGAGTAACGTAAGGATACAGGGAAGTCATCGCCAGCATGCTCATGAATAGACTGAACGATTTCAGTTGCAAAGCGCAGACGGTTCTCAAGGCTTCCGCCGTACTCGTCATTACGGAAGTTCATGTTTGCAATAGCGAACTGGTCGAGGTTGTAGCCTTCATGTACAGCGTGGATTTCAACGCCGTCAAGGCCAGCTTCACGAAGTTTCTTTGCTGTAAGACCGAAGTGGTAAACCATTTCCTGAATCTCTTCAACTGTGAAGGGACGGGAATCGAAGTCTGCCCAGCGGTTAGGAGTTGCGGATGCTGATGCACATGCATACTGAACGTCAACAACAGGAGATGCGAGCTTGTTAAGAAGGTCATTCTTTGCAAGAGCTGTCATCCAGCCTGTAACAGCCATTGAACGACCAAAGCCGCCTGCGAGCTGTATGAAGAGCTTTCCGCCTGTCTTATGATACTCATCCATATAGGGCTTGAGCACTCTGTACATCTGCTTGTTCTGGTCAAGCCATTTTCTTCCCATGGTGTCACGGATAACCTGCATGCCGGGAAGTACAAGACCTACGCCGTCTTTTGCTCTCTTGAGAAGGAAATCTGCTGCTTCCTTGTCAAAGTGTGAAGGCTCGAGCCATCCGAAAAGGGATGTACCGCCCATAGAGCACTGTACTATACGGTTAGGAATTTCAACGTCTCCGATTTTGAACGGAGTAAACAATGGTTCGTAAATTTTGTTCATTACACAATTACCTTTCTGTTTTTCTTTTCCGCTCAATTAGGGGAGCTGTGCTCTGACCCAGTCAATGGGCCACTGTAAAAGGTCGAGGGCAAGTCTGGCAACATCTAAAAGTTTTAAGATGGTGTCTTCATACTTGCTGTTGAAAACCTCTTCCATAATCTTGTCCTTAAACAGGAACCAAACTGCAGCGCCGATTCCGGTCAGGCAAAGAAGAACTTTGAAGAATTTCTTCATGTTATTTCCTCCATTATTTTTGTTTATTCTTCAACATTTATAATAATAAATGCAAATTGGGTTTTTGGCAAGACATATTCTTATCAGCTTCTTATCACTTTCCTGTTTCTTTTGTGAAAATCATATCTGAATAACGCGTTTTTTTACAATATGATGCTTATACCACATATTTGAGTGAAAATCGTCACCTATCCGTTTCATCTCATCGTGCATTTCTGTCTTTAGTTTTTCTTTTATTTCCAGATACTCAGGATTGTCACAAAGATTATTCATCTGGTATTTATCTTCAATGTTATCGAACAGAAATTCTTTCTTGTCACGCCTATAAACGGCATAAGTAAATCTCTTATTTCTTATTGCTCGCCATTCAAATCCGTTTCCGTAAATTGCTGTAGGACCTGTTCCCATCATAAGGCTTCCGCTGTCGTTATCAGCATTCCCTTTAATACATTCGCTTAAATCCATTCCCTGTACCTGACTTGGACACTCCATGCCCATAAGTGAAAGAAGCGATGGCATTATATCTACAGTGTTAAAGCAGAAATCTTTTCTGCCTTTTTTAAGGCTGTCACCATATTTTATCAGGAACGGAACTCTTACTGCTTCATCATAGAAAATATTTTTTGCTCTTCTACCGTGCGCTCCGAACATTTCACCATGGTCCGATGTAAAAACGAAAACCGTATTATCTAAAATACCCAGGTCCTCTATTTTTTTGTAAATTCTCCCTATATTTTCGTCAAGTTCGGATACCATGGCATAATATACTCTCATCCATTCAGGAAGTTCTTTTCTTTCCTTTGGGCTTAGTCTTGCCCACATATCCGCATGAGGGTCATTTTTGTCCTCATAGTTTACCGGGTAGGAAAAGGTCCTATCCTTAAATCTTTCAAGATATTCATATGGCACGTTTTCCTTAATCCATGGATCATGCGGAGTTCCTAAAGACAAAAACATAGCAAATGGCTTTTCACCTTTTGAAAGTCTTTCAAGGTTATCTATGGCATAGTCCGTCATGAATTTCGGCTCATAACCCTTGCAGTAGATTTTTTCATTGCTGTCAAGATGATAATATGCCTTTGGTGCATAGTACTCATGGTGGAAATTATAATGTGCAAAGGTATCATTAAATCCGAGTCTGTCTCTCCCCTTCGGAACAAATGAGTTTTTTACATCGTAGTGATTTCCCAGCTGATTTGCATAAAGATGCCACTTTCCGATATAGCACGTTTCGTATCCGTGGTTGTTTAAAACATCGGCAAATGTTTTGTGCTTTGTTCCTATTCTTATCTCATTTATTACCATGCCGGTAGAGGTTGTATACTTGCCGGTAAAAAGAGAAGCCCGGTAAGGTGCACATACAGGATGCCCTGATACACAGTTGTCTACTATTTCACACTCGTCTGCAATTTTATCTATATTCGGAGTCTTCGCGTTCTCATCACCGTTGTAACCAAGTGATGCATATCTGAGCTGATCTGCAAATACATACACAAGATTAGGCTTTGAGTTTTGCATGCATTTCCTCCATTTCCTTTTTCCCCAGCGGGTATGCAATCATCAAAACAAGCATTATTGCATACATTATAAATGGCACAAAAGTTGCAACAGTATACATTCCTTCAAGTGTGGATGCGTTCTGTCCTGTGCCTACAAGGTTGCTGTCATATCCGACAAATCCGACAAGTAGCGGTGCAAGGGCTGCAAGTGCCTGCCCAACTTTTCTCATAAATGTAAACGATGAATAACTTATAGCTTCTTCCCTTCTTCCGGTTTCAAGCTGTCTTGCATCAATAACATCCATTGCCATTGCCCATACCTCAAGTGTAAGGAAGCCCACGCCAAGATTCAAGAAAAAGCAGGCTCCAATATAAACCCATGGATTTTGTATTCTGAGTATCGATACAAGCAGCATGGTAACTGTAGATATTGCCAGTCCAACTATGGATATTGCCTTTTTTCCGAATTTTTCTATAAGACGGTTAATAAACGGAATCATAACAAGCATAGGTATGTAGCTTGCAAGAGTAACAAACGTCAGAAGCCCGGATTTGCCATAGTAATCTTTGAAAAGATATACATTTGTCGTATTCATATACATTGATGTTGCCATTAAAAGGCAGCCGACAAGACTCATTATCACAAAAGCTTTGTTCTTTATAAGTCCTTTAAGCACTTCTTTTACAGGTGTCTTTTCCGGATTTTCATCGGACGCGACATTCTCTTTCGTCCATGAAAAAGAAAGAATGTATAAAACAATCATCAAAACAGCAATTGCGCACATTGCGATAAAAAGCTTATTTGAATCGAGCACCTGATTTGTAAATACAAGCATTGGGAAAAGCATTGTGGCAGGAAGAGAACCTATTCCGCCTCCGACAGAGCGGCACATTGAAAGAATGCTTCTCTCATTTTCTTTCGTCGTCATAACCGATGCCATTGATCCATATGGCACAAGAACCACAGTATAAAGCATTCCGTACGCGATATAACTTACAAACGCGTATGCAATTCTTGCACCGTTTGAAAGTGAAGGAATATACAGCATTGTAAGAGCTGACACAACTGCAAGCGGAATCCCACCATAAAGGAGGAAGGAGCGGTATTTGCCGTTTTTATCCGGTTTTCTTCTTTGTACAAGAAATCCCATAATAGGGTCGTTTATTCCGTCCCATATTCTTGCAATAAGCATTATCGCAAATACTGCAACTGTGCTTATTTTAAGAATATCCGTATAGAAAACCGAAAGATATGCACCTATTGCAGAAAATGCCAGCATGCCGGATACATCACAAAGCGCATATCCTGCATAGTTTTTTATGCTCAGCTTACTTTCCATCTTAAATTCCCCTCTCACCTCAGTATAAATGCAATATCTTCAAGTGTTACGCCTGTGACAGACTGATCGTTATCAGATATGAGCTTATCTATGAGGTCCTTTTTTATATTCTGAAGTTCTATGACTCTTTGCTCAACAGAGTTTTCACAGATAAGCTTTATAACTTCGACATTTTTTGTCTGTCCTATTCTGTGAGCTCTGTCTGATGCCTGGTCTTCCGCTGCTACATTCCACCACGGGTCAAGATGTATTACGGTATCCGCGCCCGTAAGATTAAGTCCTGTGCCTCCTGCTTTAAGAGATATAAGAAATACATTTTTCTTATTTTCAGCATTAAACTCATTCATCATATCTATACGGTCCTGCGCTTTGGTGTCACCTGTTATTTTATAATATGCAATCCCCTTTTCCTGAAGTATATCCTCAATATGTTCAAGTCCTGTAACGAACTGACTAAATACAAGAATTCTTCTGCCGGATGCAAGATATGTATCTATAAGCTCCATCAGCATCTCTGTTTTTCCGCTGCCGCCTGTATAGTTTTCAACAAAGAGTGACGGGTCGTCACATATCTGGCGAAGTCTCATAAGGTAAGGAAGAATGTCGAATGCTTTGCCGCCATCCTGCAGAATATTTCGCGCCTCCATTTTGTATGCATCGTATACTTTTCTCTGCTCCGGCAGCATTTCAACGCTTAAAATTCTTTCGTATTTTTCCGGCAGATCTTTTAAAACATCTCCCTTAGTTCGTCTTAACACAAATGGTGCTATTCTTTTTGCAACAAGGGATGTGAACTCTTTATCTCTGTTATAATTTGATTTGAATTCACTCATTTCGTCAAAATATCCCGGCATTATAAAGTCAAATATGCTCCAAAGATCGAGGATGCTGTTTTCAATAGGAGTACCGGTAAGTGCAAACTTGTGGTCTGCTTTAATCATTTTGACAGTCTGGCTTTTCTGAGCCTTGACATTTTTAATGTACTGAGCCTCATCAAGCACCATATTGTTAAATTCAATGTCGTAATATTCCATATCATTTCTCAGCGAATCATAGGAAGTTACGTAAGTTGTTTTTCTTGCTTTGTCTATTCCCTTTATTATGCTTTGTCTTTCCTGCGGCAATCCGTAAATTTCAACAACATCGGCCTCCGGGTCAAATCTTCTAAACTCATTTACCCAGTTAAACACTACACTTTTCGGGCATACTACAAGATTGGGTTTGTCTGTATTATCAGATTTTATAAGTGTAATTATCTCGAGAGTTTTGCCAAGGCCCATATCATCGGCAAGTATTCCGCCAACATGGTACTTTGAGAGAATCGAAAGCCACTTGAAGCCTTCCTCCTGATAAGGTCTAAGTTCAGCATTTACCTTTGGAACTTCAATATCCGCCTTTTTGAAATTGCGTATATCGCTTATCATCTTATAGAGATAATCATCTATTTTGCAGTTTGACTCGTGTGCAAACGATTTTAATGCCTGACACACCGATATTTCACTGCGATTTGAAAGCGAAGAAATATCAAGGCCAAGGTCCGAAACCGCACTTTCAAAATCTGCAGCTTCAGCACCGCTAATATCGAGAATTCTGTCGCCGGATAAAAGAATGTATTTTTTCTTTTTTCTAATGGCTTTTATGATCTTTTCAAGCTCATCATCTGAATATTCGCTTCCTTCAAGGAATGCCTCCATTATGCTGCTGCCATCAAGCTGAATTTTTATAGGCTGCCGCGTAAATGCGAGAAGTTTCTTGTTCTGTATGGAATCAGACAGATAAACATTGCAGTGCTTTTTAAGCTCCGTCATATCCATTGAAAAGAACGACAGTATATCCGCATCAGATTCCATCACATTGTTTTCAAATCCGAGTCTTGAAAGATAATTGCGGTAGTTTGAATATCTGTTCACATCTAGAGGCAATGAAATTTTATCCTCTGGCAGTTTCTGGTCTCCCTTTAAAAGGACAGTCCGAACATTTATATGCCCAAGGTCATAGTCAAAATATGAATTAATAGTGAGCTCACTCACTTGCAGCTTGTCCTTAATCTTTTCATCGACTCGTATACCCGAGTAGAAAAGCGGATATATATTGTCACGGAACTTTTCCATAACAGGTTCAAGACATAAGCCATCATTTGCAATTGCAAATTTATCAAAGGTAATCTGCTGCCTGTCCGCCTTTATATAATCGATACATTTTGTATCTTTGTTAAATACAAGAATCTCATCCGACAAATACATATATTTGCAGTCGTTGTCAAATGCGTTTGTCTTCAGTACAAAATTTGAATCTATAGATACGTCAAGTTCAAGCTCCCGAAGCGTAACTTTATATTCGTCGCCTAAAAATGTCAGTTTTGAGTCTTTAAGAGCATGAACAAGTTTCTTCGTTATTTCAGTAGTCATAGGAAGATATCTTTTGGTGTCAGCAACTCCCTGGAAGAATGCATTTGTATATAAATGCATAAGTTCTACAGCTTCTCTTTTTTCCGGAATTATATTTTCAAAAGCATGGGTCAGTGTAAGGCCTTTACCATACTCGACTGTACGTTCTGAAGTAAATGCTCTGAAAAAGTCAAATATATCTTTTACGACATATTTTTTCATAACACCGACTTTCATTTCGAGTGAAAAAGCATAACCGGTATAGTATCTTGCATGGTCATCATCATTTATTATGAACTCAACATCTGCCTTTGTGTTTTCAGATAGCAGCACATGTCTTTTTGAAAGCTCTGAACTGAGACCATCCAGCTGTCTTCCCAGTTCCTCAATTCTCCTTTTCAGCTGTTTTTGTTCAATCTCTTTTTTTATTCTGAGCTTTTCTTCCTCTATTTCGTCTTTAAACTTATTTTTAATATCCCCAACGAATCGACTGCTACTATCATAACTATATGCTTTATCTATCAGGTTTCTTTCCAAGCTGAAGTACACATCATCAAAAACTGTTGCTTCAAATGCATTTACTCCCGTCGGACTTTTAAGTATGTACCTTACCAAAATCTGTTCGTTAAGTTCACTGACTTCAAACTCAGGCGTGAAATACATATAAAGTGCTTCAGTATCAAGTCTATTGCCTAGATCTATATCGTTTTTAAGATTCTTTTTTCTGTATGTAAATGGATTTCTTGTTCTTGCATATTCATGCAAAAAGGAGGTGAAATACTTTGAGTTTGGAAGCTTACGGCTCTTTTTAATTACAGCATCTGCTGATTCGCAATCGTTTCTGACAATAGTTTCCAATATTTTGGCTACACTTCTGACCTTTTCATCTGTATCCAGCTTGATATTTCCGATTTGTTTCAGGCAGTCTTTTTCAGAGAGATTGCCCAATTCCATTACAGCTATAAGCTGGTCCGGTGTAAGCTGCTTTATATCTTCGTCTGAAATATATATCCCGCTTCTCACACTTGTTAAAATATCTATCCTCATACTCTGAGGAAGGGCACATATTAGTACATTTAAAAATTTATTATTAATGCCCGCTTCATGTATATGCTCATAGCATTTCTTTTGAAGACTTTCACTGTTTCTAACTTCCTCTATTACCCATGTAATAGCGTCAGTTATAAAGCAAATAAAATCGTCACAAAACATTGCATTAAGCGCATTATCTATATCATTATTATAGTAATAGTACAAAAAACGCTTATCAGAATATGAATTGCTGCCACTTTTTATATAATCTAAAATCTGTCCCATTTTCTTTACGTGATTCCACATACGTCTGAAAGTCGTATAGCCTTCTTTGGACATTACACTATACAACATATCAGACGTGTCTTCACTGTAAGCAAGAGCTGTAAGAAGATCATAATAATAGTCTTTTTTTATGTAATAGTTTATATCAACATATTTTAGATACTCTTTAAACGCCTCTTCTGAGCAGTTCATCCCAATATCTTTGGTTAAGTCTTTAAGCATGTCATGGCTTATCTCTTTATTTTTAAATAACTTATCGGTATCAGCTTTAAAACGTTCAAGATTAGCAAAGGCCTCTTTATGACTAACCTTGACAGGTACATTGGGTTTCTTGGTATTCCGGTATTGGTAAAGATACTCAAACATTTCCTGCATTTTATAAAGAAGTGCAGCTGCATGCTTGCATCTATATTCAACAGGGCATGAACACTCTCCGTCATACCCGTCTGCACATTTTTCTAAATCGGTTGTATAAACCTTGGTTCCGATAACTTTTGCAGATATAGTAAGAGTGTCTTTATCAAATGTAATATCTCCCACTCTCTTTTTTTGAAAATAATCCTTACCTCGTATAAGGGTTATTGAATCATAATAATCTTCAAAATCTCCGCTCAACACTTCATCGACAAACTCATTGTCAATTTCTGTGAGGAAATTGAGCATTATTTTCTTTTCACCGCCATCAACAAATACGACGGTAGCTATATCGTCGTTTCCTGCTTTCTTTATATCAGTTACTATACCTATATGAAACGCTTCATGATAAACATAACTGTTAATCTGGATTTGGTTATATGCCATAAATTAAAACCTCTCATAAAAAACAGAATGAGCCGTATATCCGAAAAAGTGGTCGGATATACGGCATTTGCGCTAATGTCGTTCAGGGAAGCTGCAATGTCAGCGCAATAAGTATCTGTCCAAGATAATAAAGGCTCAAATTCGTAATTCTCAGTGAGAACTTGCTTGTGCCTCCAAATGTATTTAGTATAAGTACTATATCGCTTATAAGGAATAAAACTGCGCCTGCAAAAAATACTGCATTTCTTGCGCACGGATTTGTTGCAAGTACCCCAAGTGCAATACATGTCATTATTACGACTGCGCCTATGTAAAAAACTCCGAAAATTTTAAATGCTTTTTTAGCAGTAATTTTGGAGAATATCCACCTGAGAATGAAGAATGTAAAAAATGCACCCGCTAAAATAAATATCCACACCATATAACACTGCTTGAAAAGGCCTACAATATAGAATATATGTCCTGACAGAAAAACGAGTATGCCCACTAAGAATATCTTCGATCCTATCTTTTCAAAAACGAATCTCAGATTCAGCAAAACATCTGCAACACATCCGAGTACAAGGCCTGTCACTACAAATTTCCCATAGTCCGGGCTTCCATTCATCTTCCATCCTAAAATGCCCAGTATAACGAAAAACAAAGATGCAAGTCCCTTAAGTACAACTGCAGGAACATATTTCTTTTCATGTTCAAAATAAATAAATGCTGCAGCAAGCAAAATTGAAATAACTGCAAGATAAATAAATTTCATGGTACAACCCCCTGAATTTTTGTTCATCTAATTATACCAATTATATGATATAATCTCTACACAAAACTCTAAAACAGTTTTAATTTTTTATTATCCCGGAGAATTTTTATGGATTTAATCAAACAGCTTTCAGAAGAACTGCAGCTCAACGAAAAATATGTTGAAAATGTTGTTGCTCTGATTGACGAAGGAAACACGATTCCGTTCATCGCCAGGTACCGCAAGGAAATGCATGGTGCCATGGACGACACGACGCTTCGTAACTTAAGCGAGAGACTTGAATATCTTCGCTCACTCGATGACAGAAGGCAGACAATTATTAATAGCATTACTGAGCAGGAAAAAATGACCCCTGAGCTTCTCGAACAGATAAATTCGGCTGCAACACTTTCAGCACTTGAGGATTTATACAGACCTTATAAACCCAAGAAGAGAACTCGCGCAACCATTGCCAAAGAAAAAGGATACGAGCCTCTTGCTCTGCTCCTCTTTGATCAAGCTCCCGATTGTCCATCTCCTGAAATTGCAGCTTCAGAATATGAAGACAGTGAAGATGCTCTAAGTGGTGCATCGGATATTATTGCAGAAATGATATCTGACGATGCATCAATCCGTGCACTTCTTCGTGATTTTATAAACGCAACAGCTTTCATAACCTCAAAAAGCACCACCGACGAGGACAGCGTTTACGCTCAGTATTATGATTTTTCACAGTCTGTAAGAAACATTCCGGGCCACAGGATTCTGGCTATTAACCGTGGTGAAAAAGAAGGCTTTTTGAAAGTCAGCATCGATGTTGACAGTGACTTGGCAAAACAGAAAGTAAGAAGATCCGTAATCAAACCCGGTAGCGCCGCAATGGAATTTGTCAGAAATGCAGCAGATGACGCTTACGACAGACTTATTTTCCCTTCTATGGAAAGAGAATGCCGTTCTTCACTAACAGATTTTGCATGTGAAGGCGCGATAAAAATGTTTGGTCAGAACTTAAAGCCTCTTCTTATGCAGCCTCCTGTAAAGGGAAAAGTCACAATGGGACTTGACCCCGGCTATCGCAATGGATGTAAAGTAGCTGTTATTGACCCAACCGGCAAAGTGCTTGATACAACCGTTGTCTACCCGACTTTCTCCGATGCAAAAAAAGAGGAAGCCATATCAAAGCTTTCTGCTCTCATTAAAAAAGACAATGTCGAAAATATCGCCATTGGCAATGGAACCGCATCCCGCGAAACTGAAGCCATGGCAGTTGAAATGATAAAACGTATTCCATCTAAAGTTTCATATGCGATGGTAAATGAAGCAGGAGCCTCAGTTTATTCCGCATCTAAGCTTGCAGCTCAGGAATTTCCTGACTACGATGTAAATTTAAGATCCGCTGTTTCGATTGCAAGGCGTCTCCAGGATCCTCTTGCTGAGCTTGTCAAAATAGACCCCATGGCAATAGGTGTTGGTCAGTATCAGCATGACATGCCGACTAAAAAGCTTGAAGAAACGCTAAACGGCGTAGTTGAAGACTGTGTCAACTCTGTAGGCGTAGATATAAACACAGCATCTGTATCACTTCTTTTAAGAGTTGCCGGGCTTAACAAAACAACTGCAGCAAATATTGTCGCCATGCGTGAAGAAAATGGCAGTTTTAAATCGAGAAAAGATATTCTTAAGGTCCCAAAGCTTGGCGCCAAAGCTTTTGAGCAGTGTGCAGGCTTCCTCCGTATTCCTGAATCAGCACAAATTCTTGACAACACAGCTGTGCACCCCGAATCATATCCTGCAGCTGAAAAGCTTCTTTCCATCTGCGACATTCCATCAATTGATATAAAAATAAGTGAGCTCGGTCTTGAAACTCTTGCTCAGCTCTGTGGGGTCGGTGTTCCTACACTTAAAGATATAATTTCAGAGCTTAAAAAGCCCGGCAGAGACCCCAGAGATGAGCTTCCTCCCGTTCTTCTGCGTTCGGATGTTCTTGAGATGAGCGATCTAAAGCCCGGTATGGAACTTATGGGCACAGTACGAAATGTCATAGATTTCGGCGCATTTGTAGATATCGGCGTTCATCAGGACGGACTCGTACACATATCTCAGATATGCGATAAATATATAAAGCATCCTTCCGAAGTTCTGTCTGTAGGTGATGTTGTAAAAGTAAAAGTTCTTGATATAGATCTCAAAAAAGGTCGTATCGGTCTTACAATGAAAATTTAGCATTTAGAAAATACATATTTTACTGCAAAATAAAAATCTCTCGAATTTGCATAGTGTTCATTCACAGAAAAATGAGCAATGCTGCTGTCGGAGGTTAACTAGCAA
>R06__coassemble_501_pt1 | contig 14392 bp, 15 predicted proteins | sample R06__metabat2_high_PE_044 | metagenome-assembled genome bin R06
CCTTTAAAATGGCTCGTATATATCAATGTCATTTATCTTAATCTATCAGATAATTTTGTCAATAAAATTAATTTTTTGTTGACGCAATAAATAAATATACGTCAATTATTCATAAAACACAGTATCAGTTTTCTTTATTACCTCCGCCACTGTGACACCATATCATTGATACAAATGAATACCACCACCATTTAATTTTGTCTATCATAACGAATGATTGTGTATTTTGTATCAAAATTTATTATAAATTTTGATTATTGATAATGATTCTCAATAATTGTGTAGCGTTTAACGGAAATATATGATAAACTTTTAATAAAATCAGAAAATAATACAAGGAGTACATTGTATGAAAATAAAAGATGAAGCATTAAATGCTGATTACGAAGCAGCACCGTCTTTTGTAAAGCTTAAAGTAGGAAAACTCGGTGTTTATTATCCTGATGGGTTTAAAATCCGTGCAATAAAATATAATGATATTGACAGAGTTTTCATCCGTATTCATGAGGTGAACGGAAAAATGTGCTGTGGAAGTACCATATTCCAATATTTCCGCATGGTATTTGTTAAAGACCAAAAAGAATTTGCAGACTATGTATGCGAAGATGAAAAAGCAATGGACATGGCTCTTGAAGAAATCAAGAAAAATGCTCCTCAAATTTTATTCGGAGTAGAAAATGATTGATTATTTAATAGTCGGTGCAGGTCTTTACGGTGCTGTATTTGCCCGTAAAATGACTGATGCCGGAAAGAAAGTTCTTGTTATTGACAAACGGGATCATATTGCGGGAAATGCTTATACCAAGCTTACAGAAGGCGTAAATGTACATCAGTATGGTGCCCATATCTTTCATACCAATGACGAAGAAGTCTGGAATTATGTAAACCGCTTTGCAAAATTCAACAGATATGTTCATACAGTTACTGCCAATTACAATGGGGAACTTTACTCAATGCCCTTTAATATGTATACGTTTGAAAAAATGTGGGGTGTTAAAACAGCCGAGCAGGCAAAAGAAATTATAGCCTCACAATCTCAGGAAGCAGGTACTGATGATAATCTTGAAAACCATGTTATATCTATGGTGGGAAGAGACATATATGAAAAGCTTGTTAAAGGCTATACTCAAAAGCAATGGGGCAGAAAATGCTCTGAACTTCCCTCTTTTATAATAAAAAGACTCCCCGTGCGCTTTGAGTATAATAACAATTATTTCAATGCCGCTCATCAAGGTATTCCAATAGGCGGTTACACTTCAATGGTTGAAAAAATGCTTGAAGGCATCGAAGTTCACCTGAACGAGGAATATATTCCCGGAAAATACGAAGCGAGAAAAATCGTATATACAGGCGCAATAGACACATTTTTCAATCAGAAACTTGGGGCGCTTGAGTACAGAACAGTACGTTTTGAAAATGAGATACTTGATAAAGATGATTTTCAAGGATGCTCTGTTGTTAACTACACAGATGATAAAACTCCTTTTACAAGAATAATTGAACATAAACATTTTGAGCCTGATAATAAAAGTACAAAAACTGTAATATCCAGAGAATATTCTTCAGAATGGAAGCTTGGAGATGAACCGTATTATCCTGTAAATAACGAAAAAAACAGCTCGCTCTATGAAAAGTACAAAGAGCTTGCTGCAAATGAAAATAATGTAATATTTGGCGGACGTCTTGGTCAGTACCGATATTTTGACATGGATCAGGTCATCGGTGAAAGTCTCAAAGCATGTAAACAAGAACTCAACAATTAAAAAAGCAGATCTCAGGAAATAATCTTGAGATCTGTTCTTTTTTTAATCCATGATATCTACAGATATCTTTTTGCCCTGTTTCTGGGCTACGGCCCGCATAAGAATGCGTATCTGCTTAACGATTCTTCCCTGCCGGCCTATGACCTTGCCCATATCACCGTCGGCTACGCGGACTTCAAATACCGTTTCGTCTCCGTTCTGTCGCTCAGTCACAGAAACCCCGTCCGGATTATCGACAAGATTCTGTACAATGTAGGTCAGTAATTCTTTCATTGCAGGTAAAGAGCCCTCAGATTACTTTTCGAGCTTCTTGATAAGTCCGCGAACTGTATCGGTAGGCTGTGCACCATTTGCAATCCAGTATTTTACGCGTTCCATATCTACAGCGATTTTATTTTCGCCTTCTGCAGAAGGATCATATGTACCGATTTCTTCTATGAAACGGCCATCACGGGGTGAGTGAGAATCTGCAACAACTACTCTGTAAAAAGGAGCTTTTTTTGCGCCAACACGGCGAAGTCTGATTTTAACCATTTTTGTATATTCCTTTCAAAAATATAAACATTAATATTTAAAAACCGAATCCGGTCGGGAATCCTCCCATACCACCCATAGATCCGAATTTTTTCTGAAGTTTTTTCATTTTCTTGCCGGAGAACTGTTTCATCATAGTAAGCATTGCCTCGTGCTGCTTGAGCACTCTGTTTACATCGACAACTGAGAGCCCGCATCCTGCAGCAATTCGTCTTTTACGGCTTGCATTAATAATAGCAGGATTATTTCTTTCCTTCATGGTCATCGACTGTATAACAGCTTTTTGATGGGCAAGAGTTTTTTCATCAATCTGAGCACCTTTAAGAGCTTTCGCATCAATGCCGGGTATCAACGAAGCAATTTCTCCGATATCTCCCATGTTCTTGAGTTCTTCCATCTGCTCAAGATAATCGTTAAGTGTAAATTTCTTCGATTTAATTTTTTCGGCAGTTTCGATAGCTTTTTTCTCATCAAAGCTCTTCTCGGCCTTCTCAATAAGTGTGAGCATATCGCCCATGCCAAGAATTCTCGAAGCCATTCTGTCCGGATGGAAAGGCTCAATCATATCAAGCTTTTCACCGACACCTATAAATTTAATGGGCTTTCCGGTAACTGCTGTTATTGAAAGTGCTGCACCGCCTCTGGCATCACCGTCAAGTTTTGTCAGCATAATTGCGGTTATTCCAAGTGCCTCATCAAATGCTGTTGCAGCATTCACTGCATCCTGACCGGTCATTGCATCGACTACGAGCATAATTTCTGTAGGATCTGTAATTTCCTTAATGCGCTTTAGCTCATCCATCAGTTCTTCATCTACATGAAGACGTCCGGCTGTATCGAGAAAGATTACATCAATGCCGTGTTTCTTAGCATAGGATATCGATTCTTTTGCTATCTGAACAGGATCTCCCTGTCCCATTTCAAGAACAGGTATTTCCAGTTGTTTTCCAACGGTTTTTAACTGGTCAATAGCTGCAGGTCTATAGACGTCGCAAGCAACAAGCAGTGGCCTTTTACCTTGTTTTTTTATGTATCCTGCAAGCTTTGCACCATTTGTCGTTTTACCTGCGCCCTGAAGGCCTACAAGCATTACAACACTTGGCTCTTTAGAAATGTTGAGTTTCTGATTTTTCGACCCCATCAGGGCACAGAGCTCTTCATTTACTATTTTAATTACCTGCTGTGCTGGCGACAACGCTTCAAGTACATCACTGCCCGAAGCACGCTCAGTAACTTTCGCAGTAAAATCTTTTACAACTTTATAGTTAACATCCGCCTCTAAAAGAGCCATTCGGACTTCGCGCATTCCCTGCTTAATATCAGCAGGTGTCAGCCTTCCCTTACCTTTTAAAGACTTAAAGACACTATTTAATTTTTCTGACAGGTTTTCAAACGCCATTCCAAATCCTGAACTTTCTTAATAAGCCCTGTTTTATTTTCTATCTCTACTAGTTTATCTTCTGCATGACGGATATTATCCCAAGCCGCCTGTCGTGAAATGCCTTTAAGCTCAGCAATTTCTGCAAGTGACAAATCTTCGTTATAATAAAGGTCATAACAGTCACGTTGTTTATCCGTAAGAAGTGCACCATAGTAATCAAACAAAACCCCGTAATCGGTTCTGTCCATACGTGCACACCTCCTGTCAAGCTATTTTGCTTTGCAGATTATATATTAAGCGTCATCTACTGTCAAGTATTTTTTCTTAACAGATTATTTTTTATTTTTATGTTTTTCTATCCAAGCATCTTTACTTATGGTATACTGTTAGCATTATGAAAATTGAACGAAAAGAAATAAAGCAGGGTATTTTTCTTAACTACCTGCACATGGAAAAATTTAAAACAAGCTGCATTTCTCTTTCTCTTCTGACACAGCTTGACAAAGAAAGTGCACCTGTAAACGCCTTAATTCCTTTTGTATTAACAAGAGGAAGCTCAAATTATCCAGACATCGAAAAAATATCAAACAGATTAGATGAATTGTACGGTGCTTCAATTGAGCCATCTGTCAAATTATCAGGTGAAATACAGTGCATCGGATTGTATACAACATTTGTTGAAAGCAGCTATTTGCCGGCAGGAAACAATATTCTTGCAGATACTGTTTCTCTTATTGGTGAGTTACTGTTAAATCCGATTATGGAAAACGGTTTATTTCTTGAGGAATATGTAGAAAGCGAAAAAGAAAAACTTGCCGACGTTATAAGAAGTACTGTAAATGAAAAGCGCTCTTATTCCGTCAAGAGATGTATACAGGAAATGTGTGCATACGAAGACTTCTCAGTTGGAAAATACGGAAGCGCAGAAGATTGTGAAAATGTCGAGCGAGAGCAATTGACTGATGCCTATCGCAATCTTTTAAAAAGCAGCCCGATAGAAATTTTCTACTGTGGCAGTGAATCACTCGATACTGTTTTTTCGCTTTTTGCAAAAGCATTTTCTTCTCTTAAACGTGGACATATCAACTACGATATAGGTACTGATATCCGCATGAACTCTGTAGAAGAATCTCCCAGATATTTTGAGGAAAATCTGGATGTTACTCAAGGCAAGCTAGTTCTCGGGTTCAGGCTCGGTGAAATTATGGAAGACTTGGACAAAAGCGCGCTTATGGTATTTAACACCATTTATGGCAGTGGAGTAACATCAAAGCTCTTTAATAACGTAAGAGAAAAACTCTCTCTTTGCTATTTTGCATCCTCCATGGTTGATGCCATGAAGGGCATAATGCTGGTTTCTTCCGGTATCGAATTTGAAAACTACGATAAAGCAAAAGATGAAATTCTGCACCAACTTGACGAAATTAAAAATGGTAACATAAGCGATGAGGAGCTTCTTTTTGCAAAACGTGGAATTATATCCGACCTAGCTGCAGTAAAGGATAATCCATGTGAACTTGAATTATTCTATTTTAACAGAATTCTTTCAGGCGATGACTCGTCTCCGGAGGAAAGATCATTGCAGGTTGAAACGGTTACGCGTGAAGATGTCATGAAGGTTGCAAATTCAGTTGTTCTCGACCTTATCTATTTTTTGAGGAATTAAAATGATGCGCAAGATTGAATATAGAAATATCGGTGAAGAAGTTTATGAAGGTGAACTTGAAAACGGACTCAGAATACGAGTAATACCTAAAAGCGGTTTTTCATCATGTTATGCCGTTTTCGGTACAAATTATGGCGGTGCAATGAGACGTTTTGAAATAGATGGAGAAATCATTGATACACCTGCAGGTGTTGCCCATTTTCTTGAACACAAAATGTTTGACATGCCAAACGGCGATAATGCTCTTGGTATTTTATCCCAAAACGGTGCAGATCCTAATGCTTTCACATCGTCAGGCGTTACATTCTATTATTTTAAATGTACGGAGAATTTTGAAGAAAATTTAAAGATGCTTCTTCGTTTTGTATCTACACCTTATTTCACTCCGGAAACTGTAGAAAAGGAACAAGGTATTATAGGTCAGGAAATCCTGATGTGCGAAGATAATCCGGGAAATAAAATCTACTACAATCTTCTAAATATTCTTTATGATCATCATCCTATAAAGGATAAAGTTGCAGGTTCAATTGAAAGCATTGCGCAAATCACAGATAAAACTCTCTATGACTGCCATAAGGTTTTTTATGCGCCTTCCAACATGGTGCTTTGTGTCGAGGGCGATGTTGATCCCGAAAAGGTATTTGAAATTGCTGATAACATACTCCCAAAGGAAAGACGCAGTATCCCCCATGCAGATTTCGGCGAAAAAGAAAGTCTTCTACCCGTATCTAAAAAAATAACGGATGAAATGGCAGTATCGGCGCCTCTGTTTTGCATAGGAGCAAAGCTTAATGCAGACGCTCCTATTAAGGAAAGACTTATCGCAAATCTTGCACTTAAACTGCTCGTCGGACCTTCTTCCCCGTTTTATTCAAGGCTGTACTCTGATGGTCTTATAACTCATGATTTTGACTGTGAAACCGATTACTCTGCTAATGTTGGTTACGTTATTTTAAGCGGTGAAAGTTCATGTCCTGAAAGGATTTTTGAAGAGCTGATAAATGAGTGCAATAGAATAGCAAATGACGGATTTAAAGATGATTATTTTTCACGTGCTCTAAAGTCCACTCAGGGATTTCAGTTAAGAGCTCTTGAAGAGTTTGATGAAATCTGTGTATCCACAGCTTTTGCTCTTTTAGAAGGTTACAGCTATTTCGATACATTTAATCTTATCGGCACTATTACAAAGGAAGAATGCCAAAACTGGATAAAAGAAAATCTTGCAAGTGACCGTCTTGCTATATCAATAATCAATCCAATAAGGACAAATTAATGGAAACAATACAGAGAACAAGCTCTATATCATTTCCTTTTTTAGGTGATTGGAGCATAAATCCCCCTTCCTATTTTACTGTATTGGGGAAAAATATTTACTTTTATGGTGTAATAATTGCCTGTGCTTTTATAATAGGAATTATCTATTGCTATCATAATTCAAAAAGAGTAAATCTTACTGAAGATGATCTTTCAGACATGTTTATACTTATGATTCCTCTTAGCATAATAGGTGCAAGAATCTACTTCGTTATTTTCAATCTTGACTATTATATTTCTCATCCAAGCGAAATATTGGCGATTTGGAATGGCGGGCTTGCAATTTATGGTGGAATTATAATGGGTGCCATTGTTATATTTCTGGTGTGTCGCCATAAAAAGGTTTCCTTTTTCAGTGCACTTGATTTAATCTTCCCTGCCTGCATACTCGGACAGGCAATCGGGAGATGGGGCAATTTTATGAATCGTGAAGCTTTCGGAAGAGAAACCGATGTATTTTGTAAAATGGGTCTTACGAATCCGCTTGGAGAAACAATATATGTTCATCCCACATTTTTATATGAAAGTGTGTGGAATTTTATCGGATTTCTCTTTTTAAATCACGTTGTAAAAAAATGCCGCAAATATGACGGAGAAGTTGCACTTCTTTATCTTGCATGGTATGGACTTGGAAGAATGTTTATAGAAGGACTCAGAACCGACAGCTTGTATATAGGTTCAACCGGAATAAGGGTTTCTCAGGCGCTTTCTGCTGTTCTTATTGTATTTGCATCAGTTTTCTTAATAATAAATCATCTAAAACTCAAAAAATCTTCGGAGGATATATAATGGCTGACTATAAAGATTTAATCAACGGAATACTCGGTGACGTAACAGATAAATTGAAAGATGTTACAAGAGGCACTGAAGCCGAGGCAATAATTGATGACGGCAAGGAATTTGTTCGTGATGCCGGAAATTATGCAAAAATGAAATTTAATATCGCATCAGCTCAAGAAGAGCTAAGACGCACATATCTTGAAATTGGAAGACTCTATTATGAAGAGAATCGAGATAATCCAAGCGACCTTTTCGCACCTCTCTTTGACAGAATTGAGCTTCTTACTACAGATATAGAAAGCAAAAAAATAGTGGCAGACGATCTTCGCAGTAACCTTAAATTCAAGAAAACTGCAAATTTCGAAGAACCCCTTGAGGTAATTGAAACAGAAAAAAAGGACGAATAATTAACTAAGCGGTTTTGCATTTAACAAAACCGCTTTTTTAAAAGGTAACGAAAAATGAATGCTGCAATTCATCAGATTCTTATAATTTTCATTGCAATAGCTGCCGGATTTATCTGCCGCAAGCTAAATATTATTTCAGAAAGCGGAACCTCTGCTCTTTCTGGTATAGTTGTCAAGATAGTTCTCCCCTTCTATCTTTTTAATGCAATTGTAACTTCATCATCAGGAATTGATGGTAAAGGTGTAATAACGGCTATTATTGCTTCAAGTGCCATGTTTCTTTTAAGTGGTATAATAGCTGTAATAGTTGTATCCATTTTCAAGGTCTCCAAAGAGGATAAAGGTGTATACATGTTTGAAACCATGTGCGGAAATGTCACATATATAGGAATTCCTGTATGTGCGGCAATTCTAGGAGGTAACGCCTCATTTTACGCATCTCTTTTAAATATTCCCTATAATCTTCTTTGCTTCTCACTTGGCATATTCCTTCTTGCAGGAAAAATGGAACTGAAAAAAATACTAAATCCTGCATTTTTGTCCGGTGTTCTTGCAACTGTTCTTTATGTAGCAAAAATACATATTCCTGCCTTTATAACCGATGCATGTGCTTTTATAGGTCAGGCTACATCTCCTTGTGCCATGCTGATTATTGGTTCTGTACTCGGATCTGTAAAATTCAAAGATATTTTTACCGAGTGGAAAGCTGCACCTTATGCAATCATACGGCTTTTTGGAATTGCTTTTTTAACTGCACTTTTGCTGAAGTTTACGAATCTCGATCCCACGCTCAAAGGAGTCATTATTTTGATGGCTGCAATGCCCGCTGCCACAAATTCCACAATGCTCTGCACAATTTATGGTGGAAACAGGGAATTGTCTGCAAAGCTGATATTTATCTCAACTGCTCTTTCTGCTATATCTATCCCTGTATGGGCTATTATAATACAGAAAATAATTTAAATTATTTTACTAACATTTCCCATGTAAACTATCACAGACCGTAAATGTCTATATTGATTATAAAAGTTAAAGTGAAATTCAAAGTGCAAACAATCAAAATTCAAAGTGCAATAATTGCACTTTGGAAGAGTTGGCAATTATCAACGAATTAATTGTCAATCCGAGAATAACGCAAAAAGAATTAGCTGCAATATAGGTGTATCGAAGAGAACCATCAAGAAAAAGGCTTGATTTGCCGTGAAAATGGAAAGCGTGACGGAAGATGGAAGGTATTAGTTGAGTTGTGAATTCCGTAGCGAAAGTATGCTCAAATTAGCCATTCACACTTTTTTCCTATATATTAAAAAATTCCCCAACACTTCATATTTCTACTATGTTGAAGTATTGGGGAATTCTCGTATTATATATAAACTATCTGTTGTCTATCATATTAATAAACAACGTCTTTACCCGTGAGATATCGTCTTAACATATCAAATGCAACATTTCCCGCCATCTGATTTGTAAAGCTCTTGTTTCTGACTTTTGCAATTTCTCTTGTTCTTACGAATGTTTCCTCATTCGTTGCAAGTCCTGCATAAATAACGTTATCTTTCATAGTTACAGAAAGGCCGAAATCGGCTGAAAAGTTCTCCTTTATACTTTCAGCGAGTTTTGCCGCTCCCTCATAGCCAGATGGGAAATTATAGCTGATCATTCCTCCACGATAGCTCTTTTCAGAACCTTCTATATCCGAATATCTTTTTCCGACTCCTCCACCTGTAATGCTCTCAGCAATAGCAAATGTCTTATCCCCTATAAGATTAAAAACAGCATGCTCGAGATTCTCTACATCAATCCCAAATACATAATCTCCGAAAATTTCTTTCACCTGCTCAATAATCGGGGCACACATTTCCTCGCCTATTTCAACGCTATCAGCTTTCGCTGTAATTTGAACAAGACAGTCACATTCTTTTGCATAAGGCGCCATGGTTGGATTTGTCATCTTATTCATTCGGGATGACAAAATATCGTCAACTCTACTTTCACCTATATCAAATATATTTACGCTGTGTGAAACAATAACCTTATCGCTTAATTTCTTAAGATAAGGAATAAGTGAAATGTTGAGCATTTCATTGCATTCTTTTGGAGGTCCGGGAAGCATCGCAACTATTTTACCGTCTTTTTCAAATGCACAGCCTGGTGCTGTACCGCATGTATTATGAAAAATTGTCCCACCTTCAGGCATATCCGCCTGAAGGTAATTATTATCTGTAAATTTTTTATTTCCGGTTATATAGTCATGCAAAACACTCTCTTCGTACTTGTCCCTGATAAGTTTTACGGAAAAAGCATCGCAAAGTACATTTTTGGTAATGTCATCATAGGTAGGGCCAAGTCCACCAGTAGATATGATAATATCCGCCCGATTTTTTGCAATTTCTACAACTGATTTAAGTCTTTCCGGGTTATCGCCTACAACTGTCTGATAATAAACATCAATCCCTATTTTTGAAAGGGCTTCGGCAACATCTCTGGTATCTGTATTTGTCACATGTCCGAGCAGTAATTCCGTTCCGACAGAGATTATTTCAGTCTTTAAATTTTTCAAAGGACAATCTGTTCCCTTCCATTAAAAGCTTCATCTACCAGTGCTTCAACATCAAGCACTGATTCTACCTTTTCAACATCTTTAAGTTTAGGTTTTGTACGGGGATGCTTAGGAGTAAATACAGTACAACAGTCCTCATAAGGAAGTATGGACGTATCAAATGTCCCTATTTTTCTTGATAGCTTAACTATTTCTTCCTTATCCATACCTATTAACGGCTGAATAATCGGCATTGTTGTAACGGCTCTTGTAACAGCCATGGCTTCCATAGTCTGAGATGCAACCTGTCCAAGATTTTCGCCTGTTACTATAGCCCTTGCTCCTGCATAGTATGCAATCTTTTCAGCTATTCTCATCATGAACCTTCTCATGATCAAGGTGAAGTATTCCTCATCGCATTTATCGCGAATTTCTTCTTGAATGTGGGTAAATGGCACCACTTCCAGGGTCATTTTGCCACAATATTGGGTTAAAATGTGCCCCAGCTCCTCCACTTTTTCTTTTGCCTGTTCTGAAGTATACGGGAACGAGAAGAAATGTATCGGTATAAGTCTTACTCCGCGCTTTGCAATCATATATGTTGAAACCGGGCTGTCTATTCCCCCGCTCAAAAGAGAAACCGCGATTCCATTTGAACCAACCGGCATGCCGCCTGCACCCTGAACAGGTTTTGAGTGTACATAAGCGGCCAAATCTCTTACTTCAACGTGTACTACAAGCTCAGGATTATGAACATCTACCTCACAGTGCGGAAAAGCCTCTGCAAGTTCACCGCCTACATACTGACTTATTTCAATTGAAGTCATTGGGAAGCTTTTGTCCGACCTTTTTGACTCAACTTTAAAGCTTTTTGCATTTTCAAGGTCTTCTTTAAGATACTCTTTTGCCATCTCTACTATTGCATCTTTGTCTTTAGGGCAGGCAGCTGCTCTTGTAAGCGCAATAATTCCAAATACTTTCTGGAGATTTTCAAATGCTGTATCCATATCAGCATCATCATTTTTCGGTTCAACATAAATAGTTGACTGTAAGCATTTGACGCTGAACGCACCGCAATCCTTTATGGCATCTTCAATATTGTTCATAAGACGTTTCTCAAAGGATTTTCTGTTGAGTCCTTTAAGAATTATCTCACCGAGTTTCACAAGAATAATATCATTCATCATCTGACCACAATAGCGCACATTTAACCGCTTTGTGCCATCCCTTCAGTTTATTTTCTCGGAGTTCATCACTCATATTTGAATCAAAAATTTTATCTATTGCCCAGTTTTCCTTTATATCATCTAAATTCTTCCAGTATCCGACTGCAAGACCTGCAAGATATGCGCTTCCCAAGGCAGTAGTTTCGATGCATTGAGGTCTGTAAACTTTGCAGTTTAAAATATCTGACTGGAACTGCATGATAAAGTCATTTGCACATGCTCCGCCGTCAACTTTAAGTTCCTTGATTTTAACTCCTGCATCTTTTTCCATAGCTTTTGCTATATCATAAGTCTGATATGCAAGCGACTCGCATGTTGCACGTATTAGATGTGCCCTGTTAAAGCCTCTTGTCAGCCCGCAGACAGCTCCTCTTGCTCTTTGGCTCCAATATGGTGCTCCAAGTCCCGTAAATGCAGGAACAACATATCCTCCTTCCGTATCTTCAACAGATTCGCAGTACTTCTGTGATTCGGAAGCTTTCTCTATAACTTTTAGTTCGTCGCGAAGCCACTGTATAGCAGCTCCTGCAACAAATATACTTCCCTCAAGAGCATATTCAACATGATCTTCATACCCGACAGCGATTGTCGTAACAAGTCCGTTATCCGACTTTACAGGAACTCTGCCTGTATTCATTAGGAGGAAACATCCGGTTCCATATGTATTTTTCATATCTCCCGGATTAAAGCAGCACTGTCCAAACAGTGCACACTGCTGATCACCTGCAGCACCTGCAACAGGAATCTTTCCGCCATAAATCATCTCATCAGTATATCCGTAAACACAGCTAGATGGTTTAACATCCGGAAGCATACTAGATGGAATATTTAACATTTCAAGAAGCTCATTATCCCAGCATAAATCATGGATATTATAAATCATAGTACGGCTGGCATTTGTCTGGTCTGTAACATGTACCTTTCCGCCCGTTAAATTCCATATAAGCCATGTATCTATTGTTCCGAAAAGGAGTTCTCCATTTTCAGCCCTTTCTCTTGCTCCTTCGACATTATCCAGTATCCACTTTATTTTAGATCCTGAAAAATATGCATCAGGAACAAGACCTGTCTTATTGCGTATTGTGTCGGCATAACCATTCTTTACAAGATCATCAATTATATCCGATGTACGTCTGCACTGCCAAACAATTGCATTATAGAGTGGCCTTCCCGTATTTTTATCCCAGACAACTGTTGTCTCTCGCTGATTTGTTATTCCAATACCTGCAATATCTTCTGCAGTAATATTGAGTTTTTCAAGTGCCTGCTTTGATACCTCAATGGTAGTTTCCCATATCTCAATCGGGTCATGCTCTACCCAGCCTGGCTTAGGAAAAATCTGGGTAAACTCTTTCTGAGCAACAGAACAAATATTCCCCTGCTTGTCAAAAAGGATACAGCGTGAAGATGTTGTTCCCTGATCAAGCGACATGATATATTTCATAAAATAAATGGTTCCTTTCTTTGTTTCCTTATTTTATTTTATCACAGCCATATGCCATTTGACACTGTTTTTTAAGTACAGTTTTAATATAAGATATTATTGTTATGGGACTAATGGGTAGTATAAGAGCTCAAATTGCTCTATAATTGACACACATTTTGGGGAGTGCTATATTAATCGCAATATGAAAAAATTTTTATCTTTAATACTTATTGTAATATTGGTCTTTGCACTTTGTGCATGTCAGAACAGTTCTACAGAAAAGAAATCCGAAGAAGTAATTGCGACACCTGAGGCAACTCCGGTACCTACACCTTTTCCCACAAGTGAACCCACATATATAATAGATGGGAAAGAACTTACTGAGTCTCAGCTTAAAGAAGGATATACCTTTGAACTGTTTGGTCAACAAGTTAATACCAAAACCACTGAAAAGCTTGAATATCTAAAGCAGCCTGAAATAGGTGATGCAGGTCTTGAAAAGTTTCGTGAAGTACTGCCCTACATGTACAATCTTAAATATTTATCTTTTGACCGCTGTGAAACAACAGATGAAGCCATGGAAAAACTTCGAGATGATTTCCCTGATATAGAAATTGTATGGCGTATCTATTTTGGACCATTTTCATGTATGACAGATGTTGAGACAATCTGGGCATCGTGCGATTTGAGAAATGAAACTTGCGAGCCTTTAAAATACTGCACAAAAGTTAAAAATCTGGATATCGGTCATAATGCAATGAACAACCTCGATTTTCTCTACTATATGCCGGATTTAGAAATGCTTATAATCTCCTGCAGTGAATTTGATGATCTTACTGCTGTCGGAAGTTGTAAAAATCTCAAAATACTCGAAGCATATGACGACTGGTACGATGACCTTTCTCCTATTGCCGGATGCGAAAGTCTTGAATATTTGAATATAGGCAATAATCAGCCGCTCACAGATTTTTCTGCTCTGTATGGTCTTAAAAATCTCAAAATACTAAAAGCTAACAGCATCTACAATTATGAATTTGATCATGATGCTGAAGAAGAAAAAATTGCCGAACTTATGCCGGATTGTGAAGTAGATTTTTCTTGGTGTGGTGATGGTCTTAATAATACATGGCGTTACACAAGCGGATATTTTACCGGAAATTACACTGAGCTTTACACTTATATACGCGAAACATTCGGTTACGATGATCCTCTCGGCTCTACAAGACTTTACGAATAATTTTTGATTGATATTAAATAAACGACTCTGCTTTTTAAAGCAGAGTCGTGTATTTTAAAAATATTATATTAAATTTTTTTGTTATTATAAATTTAAATTTATTAAATTTATATAATATA
>R06__coassemble_524_pt1 | contig 14100 bp, 6 predicted proteins | sample R06__metabat2_high_PE_044 | metagenome-assembled genome bin R06
AGGTGTCCCGGACACCGATGCGGATTTTCTGATACTCGTAATCCTTCGCACCGGCTAAGGTGTTGTAGGTCTCGCGGTCCATCTCAAGCGGAATAAAACGCTGAGTGGAGTTGTCGTTGACTCTGAGAGTCGTCTTCTCGTTAGTGGTCATAAAAGTCTCCATGCATCTGCCTGGGTGGATGAACCCGGCGAGGAGACTTACCGACAGGGACCGTTCAGAAGCGGCTGCCCGGAAAAAGGGCGCACGAAACCAGACGGGGACCCTCCACCACCCCGCAAGCCCCCGAAAATCCGGTGGTTTGCAAGTCGGTATCGTCATCCTCGCCTAAGGTCGGCCGCCCTCAGGGCTTATGATGTATCTGGCAGATTAGGCTCTGCCGTGCCAATTCACTGCGCTTCGCAGTGTACTATTATTAAACCAGAAAATCGGTTTACTTACTGGACGTGGCCATGTCCGGTTTTACCGGCTAAAATACGCTGTTAAAAGGAGTTGCAGGTTGTTTACGCAGTGGTAACGACAAAAAAGCCGGACATCACTGTGTCCGGTTGACGAAAAATTTTTTTCAAAAAAATTTTTTTACCCTGCAAATATCAACAAATAACAACAAACATATTCCAAATAACAAAAACTGTGTTATAATCTATATTGGCTTTTTGTAAGCATGAAATAAATGAGGTGAATGCATGGAAGGCAATAAAGTGATAACAGATAAATGGATCAACATAGAAGAAGCCGCTGAGTACCTCGGCATAAAAGCCGTAACGCTTCGCGGATGGATACGGAATGGCAAAGACATTCCGGCGCACAAAATCGGAAAGCAATGGAAATTCAAATATGCTGAGCTTGACCAATGGGTGAAGAGCGGCAAGAGCGCAATCGAATGATTCAAAGGATGTAAACGAAAATAACTGACAAGAAGGAGTCAAACATTATGGCTGTCAAGAAAACACAATTATACAGTTCCCTCTGGGCGAGCTGTGACGAATTGAGAGGAGGAATGGACTCTTCTCAATATAAGGATTACATATTGACATTACTCTTTATGAAGTATGTCACCGATAAATTTAAGGGGCAGCCGTATAGTGACTTGACTGTTTTTGATAAAGCACACGACCCTAATCCTGATCCGGAGAAAAGGACCGGATGTTCTTTTGACGATTTTATTGCGCTGAAGAACAACAAAAATATCGGTGAAGGCATGGATAAGGTTATTGCCCGTCTTGCTGAGGTCAATGAAAGCTTGAAGGGCGTTATCGATATAGCACATTTCAACGATGAGCAGAAAATCGGTGTGGGCCAGGAAATGGTAGATAAGCTCACCAAGCTCGTTGCTATTTTCCAGCGCCCTGAACTGGACTTCTCCAAGAACAAGGCAGAAGGTGACGATATTATCGGTGATGCCTATGAATATCTGATGAGAAACTTTGCCAGCGAAAGCGGTAAGAGCAAGGGCCAGTTCTATACCCCGGCCGAAGTTTCCCGTATTCTTGCCAAGGTTATAGGAATAGATAAATGTACAAACCACGATGCCGAAATATGTGATCCAGCCTGCGGTTCCGGCTCTCTGTTAATCCGGGCAATCGCAGAGGCACCTTTTGAAATCGCCGGTTACGGTCAGGAAAAAGACAGCTCAACGGCAGGTCTTGCAAAGATGAATGCCGTTCTTCATGACAAAGCATCTATCACTATAAAGGCCGGTAATACTTTCTCTGACCCTCAGTATAAAAAGATAGATGATGACAGCGAACTGCGCAGATTTGATTATGTTGTGGCGAATCCTCCGTTCTCCATGAAGAACTGGACTTCCGGTGTGCAGGAATACGGCCGCTTTGACGGTTACGGTGAAAGGCCGCCCGAGAAAAACGGAGACTATGCATGGCTGCTTCATATTCTGAAAACGTTGAAGTCAGACGGTAAAGCTGCCGTTATATTGCCACACGGTGTGCTTTTCAGAGGTAATGCAGAGGAAACCATTCGTCGCAGCATTATTGATAAGGGGTGGATTAAGGGCATCATCAGCCTTCCGGCAAACCTGTTCTATGGCACAGGCATTCCTGCTTGCATTCTCATCATCGATAAGGAAGGCGCTGCCAACCGTCAGGGCATATTCATGATTGATGCAAGCCACGGTTATATAAAAGATGGCAACAAGAACCGCCTGCGTGAACAAGATATTTATCGTATCGTCACCACTTTCAATCAGCAAATTCAGGATGATCCTAAATATGCGCGGTTTGTGCCGAATACAGAAATCAAGAATAAGCGCAACAACTATAATCTCAACATCACCAGATATATCGACTCTTCTGATGCTGAGGATATACAGAATATAGATGCCCACATTCACGGCGGTATCCCAGCGGCAGACATTGACGGTTTGAAAAAATACTGGGATGTTTTCACCGGACTCAGAGAATCCCTGTTTGCAGAGCTTCGTCCGGGCTTCTATAAATTGATTTCGGACAAGGATGAAATCAGAAATGTTGTTTATAACAATGAGGCTTTTGCCGCATACGGCGAGCTGGTTGATGAGGCTTTTATTGAATGGAAAAATTATGCCTATCCGAATCTTACAAGCGTAGATGATACGCTGGATGTCCGGGCTATGATTGTCGACCTTGCGGAAAAGCTGATTGCCGAGTTTGAGCCGCTGGAATTGCTGGATAAATACGATGTATACCAGGTGCTTCTGGCTTACTGGAACGAGGTTATGAACGATGATGTGGTCATGATAGCCACCGATGAAAAGGGTTATGCCTTGGGCCGCGAGACAGAAAATATTATGGGTGAATACACCTCCGGCAAGAAGAAGGGCGAAGAAAAGGTGATCGGCTGGGAGGGCAAGCTCATTCCGAAAGACATTATTGCAAAGAACTTCTTTGCCGCTGAAAAAGGCGCCATTGAAGAAATAGAGGATCTTGCTGCGCAGACCGAAGCCAAGATTACCGAGATGATAGAAGAAGCGGACGAGGAATCTGTGCTGGCTGAAATTGCAGAAGATGGCAAGGTAAAGGACAAGGATGTAAACGCTAAAATAGCCGAGATCCTTGCGGAAATTACCTCACCCGAAATTGAAGCACTGGAAGCCATGTATTCCGTATGGGCCGACATCAGCAAGAAAGCCGATTACACCGCCTATATTGAAAAGCATCCGCTTTGTAAATGTGTCCTGAACGATAAGGGCAGCACTAATAAAACAGCAGTTTCCGCAAAAATAAAAGTACTGCGTGCAGCCGCTCCGATTCCCGCAGCCTATGCGGAGGATTACGAACAGCTTACCGCAGTCAGTGAGTTGATGGCGAAAGCCGATGAATACAGCAAGACCGTAAAGGCTCTTTACAAGGAGCTTGACGATAAATGCAGAGCTCAGTATGAAAAGCTCACCGATGAGGAAATCATCGACCTGTTGGTCAATAAGAAATGGTGCAACACCATAGCAAACGGTATCAATGAACTGTATACCGCTATTTCCCATACCCTTGCCAACCGCATTGTGGTATTGGTGGAGCGCTACGAGAACACCCTTCCGAAACTTGCCGATGACGCAAAGGAGTATGAGGCCAAGGTGAAGGCACACCTGGAAAGGATGGGCTTCACATGGTAAAGGAAGGATATAAATTGACTGAAGCCGGATTGATTCCGGAAGATTGGGATACAATACCTTTTGAAGAATGTTTTGATATTCTTTCAAACAACACCCTTGCACGAGCAGACTTGAATTATTACTCAGGAATTGTTAGAAATATTCATTATGGTGACGTTCTAACAAAATTTGATGTATTGATAGATTGTAGTACAGACCAGTTGCCATTTGTAAATGCGAGTTGTTTGTCTAAGTGTGGGACAAGCCTTCTCAAAGACGGTGATATTGTTATAGCTGATACAGCTGAAGATGAGACTGTGGGAAAGGCAGTTGAACTACGTAATGTAGTAGATTCTTCCATTGTATCCGGTTTACATACTATTCCTTGTAGACCTAAAAATCCCGAGAAATTTGTTCCTAAATGGTTAGGATACTATTTAAATTATCGTTCTTACCATGATCAGCTTTTACCATTTATTACAGGTATTAAAGTTTCATCAATTACGCGAGCGGTTTTGCCAGACACAGTAGTTGCTATTCCCTCTAAAAGGGAGCAAGAATTAATAGTAAATGCATTGATGGACATCGATAAATTGATTAAACAAATTCAATCTGAGCTTGAAAAATTAAAAAATCTCAAAATAGCGTATTTGTCAGAATTGCTGCCTCATAGTGGAAATAATCTCCCTTCTATTAGAATGCAGGGATTTGAAAGTGCATGGCAGACAAAACGACTCGGCGAATGTTTGATGGAAAGGAATGAACGTTCAGCAGAAGGTGAGTTAATATCTGTAACTATTAATGATGGTATTAAAAAATTTTCTGAGCTTGGTCGTTATGACAAATCAAGCGAGGATAAAACAAATTATAAATACGTAGTTGCTGGAGATATAGTTTATAACACAATGCGTATGTGGCAAGGTGCCAGTGGCCTTTCTCCTTATTCTGGAATTGTTAGCCCGGCATATACTGTTTTAACAGCAAAAGAAAATATGAGTTCAGCTTTCTTTTCCTATGCTTTTAAACAACCCGAAATGATTAACAAATTTCTGGTATATTCACAGGGCATGACATCAGATACATGGAATCTGAAATACCCGCTTCTTGCTGAAATAGAAATGTTTGTCCCCGAATATGAAGAACAGCTTGCTATAGTTGAGCGTTTCGAGCAATTAGACAGCCTTATAAGAAATACAGAATCAAAGCTCGACAAATACAGAAAAATGAAGTCCGGCATGATGGATGAGCTCCTCACCGGTAAGACAAGACTTGTGTAAAAGGAGGTATCGCAGATGAGCAGTATAGGCAAGCCTGAAAAAGTTACACAGACAAAGGTTATCGAATTTTTCAAGGATAGCAGCATTCTCGATTATGCCTATCTGGGCAATCTTGAGGATGTTGCCAATACGAATATCAAAGAGGACTTGCTGCGCGATTACCTGAAATCCAGAGGTTACAGCGATACTCTTATAAGCGGAGCAATCACGCAGCTTGTTAAAGCGGCCAACGATATGACCCGCGGCATTTACGATGCCAACAAAACCGTTTATTCTCTTTTGAAATACGGTGCAAAGGTAAAACCGGCACCGGAGGAAGCACCGCAGACCGTATATTTCTTAGATGCGGAGTGTCCGACAAATAACCGATTCTATATTGCGGAAGAAGTCACCGTTATTATGACGCAGGAAAAGCGGCCGGACATCGTTATCTATGTAAACGGCATTGCTATGGCCGTGATTGAACTAAAAAAGAGCAGCGTTTCCGTTTCTGCCGGTATTCGCCAGAATCTTACCAACCAGAAGGATGGATTCATTCAGCCGTTTTTCTCCACAGTGCAATATTGCATGGCCGGTAATGAAACCGAGGGCCTGCGCTACGGCACACTGATGACGAAGGAGAAGTTCTATCTGGAATGGAAGCCGGACGGATTTCTTGCCAATGAGGATGAACGGTGCGAAACCGATAAGCGTATAGACGAAGAATGCGCAAAATTCAATAATAAACTTTTAAGCCAGCTCTATTCTATGTTTGATAAGGAGCGCTTTATCGACCTTATTGAAAACTTCATCGTGTTTGACAAGGGCATCAAGAAAGTCTGCCGTTATAACCAGTATTACGGCATCAAGCGTGCTCAGCTCAGACTGAAAAAGGATAAGGGCGGCATTATCTGGCATACCCAGGGCAGTGGTAAAACTCTGACCATGGTGTGGCTTTCCAAGTGGCTGCTGGCTCATGGTTACGGTGAAAGTCCTCGTGTGCTGATTGTTACCGACCGTGAAGAATTGGATGAGCAGATTGAAAAAACATTCAAGGGTGTGGATGAGAAAATAGCCCGTACCTCGAGCGGTCAGGACTTAATCGACAAGCTGAATGTTTATGACGATTCCCTGATGTGTTCCCTGGTTCATAAATTCGGTAAGCGCGGCGGCGAAGCAACGGAAGCAGACTATGAAAAATACATTGAGGAACTGAAGAAAAGTCTCCCGGAAGGCTTTGAAGCAAAAGGAACTCTTTATGTTTTCGTTGATGAGTGCCATAGAACGCAGTCCGGTAAGCTCCATACTGCCATGACGGCAATTATGCCAAAGGCGAAATTTATCGGTTTTACAGGCACACCTCTCCTTAAAAAAGATAAAAAAACAAGCATTGAAGTATTCGGGCCGTACATTCATACATACAAATATGATGAGGCCGTTCGTGATGGCGTTGTACTGGATTTGCGATATGAATACAGAGATATTCCGCAGGACATTACTTCTCAGGACAGAATCGACCAGTGGTTCGATATTAAGACAAGAGGTCTTTCACCGAGAGCAAAAGCCAAGCTCAAGGAAAAGTGGGCCACTATGCAGAAGGTTTATTCTTCTCGGTCCCGCCTTGAAAAAATCGCCTGGGATATTATCCAGGATTTTGATATGAAGCCAAGACTGATGGATGGTAACGGCAATGCCATCCTTGTTGCCGACTCTATATATAGCGCCTGCAAGTATTATGAAATTTTCCAGAGTCGCGGCTTTAAGAAATGCGCTATCATTTCATCCTTTACCCCGAATGTAGGAGATTTGCGCACGGATACCGTCAGCGACGAGGATGACACAGAAAACTTTGAAAAGTATGAAATATATCTGAAGATGCTGGATCTGGATCCGAATAATCTTCCGGAGAAATTCTCCATTCAGAAGCGTGTGGAGGAATTTGAAGAAGAGGCAAAGCGTAAATTTACGGAAGAACCGGCAAATATGAAGCTGCTCATCGTCGTTGATAAGCTGCTCACTGGTTTTGACGCTCCTCCCTGCACGTATCTCTACGTAGATAAGAGCATGCAGGACCATGGACTGTTCCAGGCTATATGCCGCGTTAATCGTCTGGACAATGACAGCGATAACAAGGACTTCGGATATATCGTCGACTACCAGCAGTTATTCGGCGATTTGAAAAACGCAATGAACAAATATACCTCCGGAGCATTTGAAGGCTACGATGAAGAGGATGTTGCCGGATTGATTAAGGACAGAAGCAAAGAGGCAATTGCCGATTTCAAGGGCATTTACGAAGAACTGGAAGAGCTCTGTGAAGGTGTAGAGTCACCGAAGGGCGATATTCAGTACCTGCATTATTTCTGCGGCTCTTCAACAGCCGATGAGAATGAACAGGAAATTTATGCAAGATTGAGAGAAAAGCTCTATAGACTTGTCAGCCGCCTTGTGCGTTCTTATGCAGAGGCAAAGCCTTATTTGGTTGATGTTTGTAGCGCTACTGAAATCAATAACTTTGAAGAAAAAGTCAAATTTTATGTGGAACTCAAGCTGGCAATCGGCAATGACAGCGGTGACTTTCTGGATTATAAGGCCTATGAGCCGGATATGCGCAAGCTTATCGATAACTATATTGTTGCATCCGACAGCGTAAAAATCGGGGATTTTGATGATCTGACTTTGCTGGATTTTGTTCAGAACAAAGGCAAAGAGTTGGAAGATGATGATAAGCCTGCCGGTTCCAAGGAAGGCGCTGCGGAGGCCATCGAGAACAATATTCGCCGTAAGGTTGTGGAGAAGGTTACCGTCAATCCAAAATATTATGAGAAGATGTCGGCCATTCTGGACCACCTGATTGAACAGCGTCAACAAGGGGTTATCGCATATGCCGAGCTTCTTGAACTCTACATCAAGCTTGCCAAGAATGTAGAGCATCCGGAAGAAAATGAGGAATACCCGGAAAGCATCCGAGGCAGTAAGGCCCTGCAAGCTATTTATGACAACGTGGGTGAAGATGAGGAATTAGCAAACAAAATCCATAAGGCCGTTTTGAAAAGTAAGCTCAGCGGATTCCGGGGCGATTCTGTAAAAGAAAACAAGATCAAGCGTGCTTTGTTTGCCATTCTGAATGACCAGACAGAGGTTGAGCGCATTTATAAAATTATCGAAAAGCAGGAGGAGTATTAATGCAGATTGTCATTTCGGGGATACCGATTGATGTGCAGAAAAAGAATATAAAAAATATGCATCTGCAGGTTAAACCCCCGGATGGACATGTTGTTATTTCTGCTCCTCTTTCGATAGACGATAAAGCTATAGAAGTCTATGCACGCACGAATTTAAGCTGGATTAAAAGACAGATACAAAAATATGAAGCCCAGCCCAGAAGCAGCAAACGCCAGTATATTTCCGGCGAAACAATGTATATCTGGGGTAAGCAGTATTTTCTGAAATTCGTAGCTGATGGTCAGAAAAATGGATTCATTATTCAGGGCGACCAGGTTATTTTATCGATGAACAAGGACAGCACTGTAAAGCAGCGCGAAAGCTATGTGCGTGAACAGTACCGTCTGATGCTCAAACGGGAAATAGAAAGGTTACTTCCTAAATGGGAAAATCTCACCGACTTACATTGTGATAGCTGGCAGACCAAATATATGATTACCCGATGGGGTACCTGCAACACAGAAAAGAAAAAGTTGTGGTTTAATTTACAGTTGGCACAAAAACCGATTGAGTGTCTTGAATATGTCATTCTGCATGAGCTCATTCACTTACGGGAACGTAAGCATAATTCAGAATTTATTACCTACATGGATATGTACATGCCCAACTGGCGTGAAGTCAGGAAGGACCTCAATGACCGCAAATTGGACTATTATGATGCCCAGGATGAGAGCCCACTCAAGAAACTTATTGATAGGGACCGCTATGACGAAATCAAGGATGCCGTTATAAAGTTCCTTGAAAATGATGAAGATATAAAAAATAAAAAGGCTTCTCCTTCTGATGTAACGATTGAAAATGTTGTCCGAATCGAACAGCCGGAAGAAGGTATTATTCAGTTCGATGTTATTACTTGTTGTGATGTTGAGAAGGCACCATTAAAAGGCAAAAATAATATTCACGGATTTGTAGAACATTGGGTATGCGCACGCTGTCAGGTGCTCCAAGGCATCGAACTGACCGATTTTAAAGTTGTAGATGTTATGCCCTGCGAGCCACAGGAAGAATCAGAAAATGATCGCTTTTCTGGTGAGCTCGTTCCAATACTTTCGCGCGATGACTTTGAAAAGGAAGCCGAGGCATTTTTAACAAAATACTGTCCGGAAGCATTAGAAAAACCGATAATGGTTCCTATTCGGAAAATCGCAGAGCAGGACATGCATCTGACAATTGCGGAAGATGTTCAACTTGCCTCTCAGCTTTCTTGTTTTGGCATGATTGTCTTTGAGGATGGCAATATTCAGGCGCAGAAAAGCAAAAAGATAGTAATCCGAAACGCAAAACGCGGAACGGTTTATATTGATCCAGAGGTCGGATTCGAGCGGACCCTGGGAAGCCTCAACAACACTCTTGCGCATGAATGCTATCACTGGTATCGCCATCAGCCGTATCACGCTTTAATGAAGATGATTGATTCGGATGATGATATTGGTAGAAATATTCAGTGTTCAATCGCTACCAATACAAAAGAGTCGGAAAGCTGGAAAGCCATTGACTGGATGGAGTGGCAGGCCAACGGCGTAGCGATGAAGATACTTATGCCGGAAAAAACCACAAGGGTTGTTATTGAGAATTTACTGAAAGAGAATAATGTTTCCGGCAATAATTATAATCCGGAAGTTCTGGAAAATATAATTTGTACCCTTTCTGAGACTTACGGTGTGTCTAAACAAGCTGCCAAAATCAGGATGTTGGAACTGGGTTACAAAGCAGCCGATGGAGCGTGCACCTATGTCGATGGACGGGCTATTAGAGCATACGCATTTAATGCGGATGAAATAGATAACAAGCAGTCATTCACTATTTCTTCTGCTGACTTATTTAAGGCATATAGTTTGAATAAGAGGTTCCGGGATATAATTAAAACCGGATGCTTTGCTTACGTTGAAAATCACTTATGCCTCAATGATGCCAAATATATTCAGACCGATGGGAATGGTGTTTATCAACTGACCGATTATGCTATTTCCCATATGGATGAATGCTGCCTTACTTTTGAACTTGGATTTAGCTATGAATCAAAGTATCAGGGAATAAAAAATTATAACCTTTTGATGTTTAAGAGCGCAGCTCAAGCAGCGGGTGCGGAATACACATTTGATATGAATGACCATAACCGCACAGTACTTGCAGTTATGGATGCCGCATCAAAAAGTGCCAGCCGTATACGTAAATTGCCAGGTGGATTCGGCGAAAGCCTCTCCACAATAATGAAATCGAAGAAGATAAACGGAAAAACATTATCGACACGGTCACTGGTTGGCGAAAAGACGATTCAGCGTATAAAAAATGAGGAAGGTTATGTTACAACGAAGCAGGCTATTTTAGGCTTGTGCGTAGGGCTGGAGTTGCCTCCGATTGAAAGTCGTGCGCTATTTAATAAATCTGACTTTAAGCTGAGCGAAACAAATAGCCAGGACATTATTTATATGTGTGTCCTTGACACTTGTCCGCATACTAATATTTATGAAATAAATGAAATGCTGAAAGCCAGAAATGTTCCCCAACTCGGGAGCAGACCGGATGCATTTGAATAATAAAATAAGGAGTAACGCGCATGAAAGGTTCTGAAACAAAATTTGTAGCATTTATGCAGGGCGCAAGCAAACGCTTTGTTATTCCTGTGTATCAGCGCAATTACGATTGGAAGACAGAAAACTGTAAACGCCTATATGACGATTTAATCAAGGTGATACGCAACGAGCGGAAGAGTCATTTCTTCGGCAGTGTTGTATCCGTTTATAATCCGTATGGCGCAAATGAGGAGTTCCTTGTAATTGACGGACAGCAGAGACTTACCACGGTATCACTGCTGCTTCTGGCTATGTATAACCTTCTCAACAAAGGTGCTATTGTAGCCCAGAAGGCTTCCTTACGTGAGCGTATTTATGAAGAATACCTTGTTGATAAATATCAGGAAGACGATACGAGAATTAAGCTCAAACCGGTAAAGAATGACCAGTGCGCTTTTTCAAAGCTGTTTGAGGATGCGAAAGATCATGTGCCGGAATCAAATCTGACCATCAACTACAACTATTTCTATGACAGAATTCAGAAGGAAGAAATCACGGTTGATGAGCTGTTTGATGCAATTTGCCGCCTGGAGATTATCAGTATCACGCTGAACCCGGACGACAACCCGCAGCTGATCTTTGAAAGCCTGAACTCCACTGGTCTTGCCCTCAGCGAAGGCGATAAAATCCGCAACTTCATTCTGATGGGCCAGCCGACAAAGCTGCAAAATGAGTATTACGAAAAATACTGGAATCGCATTGAAGTCTTCACGCAATATGATGTCAGCGCTTTCATCAGAGATTACCTCAGTGTAAAGCAGCAGGCCACGCCTTCTATCAGCCGGGTGTATGCGACCTTCAAAGAATATGTGGAGGATGGACAGATTGAAATCGAGGATTTACTCAAGGATATGCTTGCTTATGCCGGATGGTATTCAATCCTTTTGAAGGGCGGCACAGCGGATAAGCAAATCAATGCTTGCATCTATAGGCTGAATCGTCTTGAGACCACAACCACGCGCCCGTTCTTCCTGGAAGTTTTGCGCCTGAAGGATAGCGGAAAGCTTACCATGGAAGAAGTGGGACAGATATTTATGTTTACGGAAAACTATCTGTACAGGCGTACCATGTGCGACCTTCCTACAAATATGCTGAATAAGATTTTCCTTGTTCTGCATAAGGAAATCATGCGCTATGACGGCACGGATGCCAACTATATGGATAAATTCAAGTTTGCGCTGCTTTCCAAGAAGGAACGCGCACGCTTCCCGGATGATGACGAATTTATCGAAGCATTCTCTACTCGCCCGGTTTATCAGATGAACAGCAAGAATAAAATCTATACGCTGGAGAAATTTGAGAACTTCGGAACTATCGAGGATAAGGATATTTATCGCCATGTTGATGACGGAGAATATTCCATCGAACATATTATGCCGCAGCATCTGACTCCTACATGGATTAATGAGCTGGGCGAAGATTATGAGAACATCCATGAAACCTGGCTGCACCGCATGGCCAATCTGACCTTTACTGGCTATAACTCAAAGTACAGCAACAACTCTTTTGAAGAAAAGAAAACGATGAAGAACGGTTTTAACGAGAGCGGTCTTCGTCTGAATACTTATGTTGCAGCGCAGGATAAATGGGGTCTTGCCCAGCTGGAAGCCAGAAACGAAATTCTCATGAAGCGGGCTCTTGAAATATGGGCGCTGCCGGTTACGGAATATAAGCCGCCTGAAAAGCAGCTTGACTCGTTTACGCTCGATGATGACATTTCATTTACCGGACGTGTTCTGGCCCGGTTCTCTTATAAGAATCAGGAACAGCCTGTTGTCAGCTGGATTGATATGTATGAACGGATGTTGAAAATCCTTCATGCAGGAGATAAATCGGTTCTTTCCAAGCTTGCTTATAGCATGCCTACCGGAACGGATCTGGCTTCCTATGTTTCTAATAAGCCGGAAAATCTCCGTGGTGCATTGCAGATCGATACAGACATATATGCAGAGCGGAATACAAGCACAGAACTGAAATTATCTTTGCTTCGCAGGTTCTTCAAGCAGTTTGATGCAGATCCTACCGACCTCGTATTTTATCTGCGTGATGAGAACGAGACTGAAGAGGAAGAACTTGAAGGGACCCGCTACGAAATAAGAAAACGCTACTGGAACTTTGCTATTCCCTATATCAAGGAAGCACACGGTGAAAAGGGTTCTTTCAGCAATGTTAATACATCCAAGGAAAACTGGATAAGCGGATTCTTTGGAATCGGTGGCTTCAGCATCGGTTGTGTAGCGAACTTTGATGTTTCCCGCGTTGAATTGACGCTCGGCAGATCCAAGAAAGAGGATAACAAGGCAGCCTTTGATAAGCTGTTCAGTCATAAGGATGAAATCGAAAAGCAACTCGGTGTGAATCTGAACTGGCTGAGGAGCAACGACACAAAAGGCTCATACATTACCTATAGACTTGAAAATGTCAGCATCACAAACGAAGCAGACTGGTTGCTTATGGCGAAATTCCATGCGGAATGGAGTAAGAAGTTCTACGATGTTCTGGTGCCGTACCTGAAAGGCTGATTATGGAACAAACAGAATGGGAAAAGTTATCCCCAGAAGAAAAGCGCATTCAGTTATATCTCAAGCAGAAGAAGCTGCTGGACGATTTTCTTGAGCGGGGTGCAATCTCCAAGGCGCAGTATGACAAAAGCCTTGGAGATTTAACCGAAAAAATGCATATGCAGGAATATAGATAAAATAGTGCCCTCCGGCTTTCACGATTACACGTGATTTTCCGGAGGGCTATTTTCAGTCTTTCTTGTAAAACATCGTCTCATACCCATCGGCCCGGAGGGCAAGGCCAGGAACCCATGGCGGTGTACGGCCCATCTGCTCACAGACGGCTTTTAAGTCCATGCGCATATCGGCTTCAATGATCAGTTCATCGTGAACGTGGGCCACGATAAAGCAGTGCCGCAGGGTTTTCATGGCATAACACAGGATGTCACGGGAGATGGCCTGCACAATATTTTCAACGAATTTCGGCCCGTAGGATTCGATGCGTTCCCATTTTTTCATGCCGCCGGTGCCTTCGTAGGTGACAGACTCACCGCCAAATTGGTTCTCTCCGATACGAGGCTTTACATAGGACAGGCGCCGCCCGGAAGGAAGCTCTATGAACAGCATTCCGTTGCGACATATAAAACGGATGCTGCCTACCTGCGTTTCAGTCTGTTTGCGGATGGTTTCTTTTACGGCTTTATCGACCGCCCACCAGAATTGCACAATGCGGGGATTGGCTTCCCGCCAGGAATTTACAAGCGGCTGAAGTTCTTCTTCCTGCAAGCCCATATCGATTGCACCCATCGCTTTCAGCGCACCGACAGAGCCGCCGTAGCCAAGGGCCAGCTCAGCGATTTTGCCTTTTTGCCGCAGGTGGCTATTCTGCCCGTGCTTTTCAACCGACACACCGAACATGGCACTGGCGCTGGCGCAATAAATATCACCGTTGTTTTCAAAA
>R06__coassemble_534_pt1 | contig 13925 bp, 10 predicted proteins | sample R06__metabat2_high_PE_044 | metagenome-assembled genome bin R06
ATAAAGTGGTAGATAAATTTCAGCGTTTTAAGACCAATTTCTGTGGCCAAAGCCCAGGGCGATTATTCCCACTCAATAGTAGCAACAGGTTTATTTGAAATATCATATAAGACTCTGTTGACTCCGCTTACTTCACTAAGAATTCTGTCACGTATTTTATACAGTACGCCATAAGGAATTTCTTCAATTGTTGCTGATGTTGCGTCAACTGAATTCACGGCACGTATAATTACAGGCCACTCATCAGTACGTTTGCCGTCCTTTATACCGGTTGAAGTAAATGGAGGTACAACTGTAAAATACTGCCATACTTTTCCGGCTAAGCCTGCCAGTTCAAACTCCTCACGAAGTACAGCGTCGCTTTCCCTTACAGCTTCAAGACGATCGCGTGTAATTGCACCGACACAGCGCACACCGAGACCGGGTCCCGGGAAGGGCTGACGGTATACCATGCTTTGCGGAAGACCGAGAGCAAGACCTACAAGTCTTACTTCATCCTTATAAAGGAATTTTACAGGTTCAACGAGCTCAAAGTTAAGATCTTCAGGAAGACCACCAACGTTGTGGTGGGATTTGACGCCTTCACTTTCAAGAATATCAGGATAAATTGTGCCCTGTGCAAGGAAGCTTATGCCTTCAAGTTTTCTTGCTTCTTCTGCAAATACATCAATAAATTCCTTGCCTATAATTTTTCTTTTCTGCTCAGGATCGGATACACCTGCAAGCTTATCGAGGAAACGGTCAACTGCATCAACATAAACAATGTTTGCTCCCAGCTGATTTTTAAATACATCAACAACCTGCTCAGGCTCGCCTTTTCTTAATAGACCATGGTTAACATGAACTGCAGTGAAATTTTTGCCTATTGCTTTAATTAAAAGTGCTGCAACGACTGATGAATCTACGCCGCCGGAAAGAGCAAGCAATACTTTTCCGTCGCCAACCTGGGCACGGATTTCCTCTGTTTGCTGGTCTATAAATGCCAATGCAGCTTCTTTTGTTGTAATTCTTTCAAGTGATTCTGGACGAAGTTCTGCCATTTCTATATACTCCTAAAAATTAATATTCTTTTGCTGTATCGTAATATGGATCGTTCCATTTAAATGAATAAGCGCCGCCGGTGAGATTTCCGCTGTCATATTCAAACTGCTGTCTGAGCAGCTCATATCTCGGGTCATAAACATCGCATCCGGCTTCTTCTGAGTAATAAGTTCTCCATCCGCCTGAGGTGGGATCAAGAGTATCTGTATTTACTTTGCAGTCCGGATGAAGCGCAATAAACTCTTCTATCTGAGACTTGGGTATCGGATCGTAAGGTCCTATCCAGAGACGCTCAAGGTCCAGGTTATAAAGGGGAGTTATATCATATACTGCGAAGTCATCGCATATATTTAAATGCTTCAGATTTGTACACTCAGCAAGCGGAGTTAAGTCTGAAATTCCGCATGTCTGAAGCTCGGCGTATTCTAAGTTTTTGCAGTATGAAAGGGGAGTTGCATCACACCATGTCGCCATGCAAAGAACAGCGACTTCTAAATCCGGCATGTACTGCACAAATGAGATATCCGGCAAGGACTCTGTGTGTCCGCAGTCGAGAAGCTTAACTTTTGTACAGTATTTAAGTTCCTGAGCATCTTCTCTTGAAAAAGTTCCACCGGGAGTTCCGGGACCTGAGTTGGATGCAAGGATTCTCTCAACATCTGTCCTTACAGAATATGCTTTTTCTGAGCCGAACCATATTCTCCATATGACTTCAACATCAGGGTTTGCATCACGTATTTTTGCCATATCTTCACTTGCAACACCGCATGAATCCATATCCAGAATCTGAAGGTTTGGCATAAACGGCATCATTGATGCAACGAGCTCACCATTATCGCTAACTTCAACATGACTTAAGTTTATAACAGTGTCATTTATATTGAAGGTTCTTCCGTACATACAGAAGTTGCCGTTTGCATCGACAGTTATCGGGGGAGTGGGCTCAGGAGTTGGTTCCGGCGTCGGCTCGGGAGTAGGTTCGGGAGTCGGCTCAATGGTTGAAGCCGGTGTATAGGATATTACTTCTTCGCTTTTATTTCCGCATCCGCATAAAAGAATGAGAATAAAAGTGAAAAGAATTATAAAAACTTTTTTAGTATGGATCGACATATATTGTATCTCCGGGAGGATCATCATAGTTATCGGGAACGATGGATGCATCATCTTCCCACGCTTCACTTAAAAGTGAAAGGTCAATAAGGAAGGTATTTACAGGGTCCTGATGTGACGTTGCTTCATAGTTCGGGTCATTCCATGAAAATGAATAGCATGCAGGATTATCCTTGTATCTGAAGCACTTGGATATAACTTTAAAATAACCTATCGGGCGCTGAGCGGGGAAGTATCCGTAAGTATCTTTGTATGTCCAGTCAGCAGTGAGATAGTTCTGGTATCTCTTCCAGCCTTCGGTTGTATAGCCTTCGTTTGTTATTTCACCGGCTTCATTTCGCTCAAGACCTGTTGGAGCTGTAGTATTAACTTCACACTCGGGATGAAGCGCACGCATCTGCTCAACCTGCTCAGACGGAACGGGATCTCCTACACCGAGCCATAATCTACGAAGAGGAAGATCATAAAGAGGTGAAATATCTGTAACATTGAAACATGTACCGACATTTAGATGTGCAAGTTTTTTGCAGTTAGCAAGAGGCGAAAGGTCGGAGATATCAGTGTTACCGGCTTCTAGGTAAAGAAGCTCTTCACATTTGGAAAAAGGCGTAAGGTCTGTAATTGCGCTCATTGAGATAACTGCAACTTCAAGATGAGGCATATATTCAACAAATGAGAAATCTGAAAGCTCTTCATTATGTCCAAGGTCAAGGTAATGTACATTCGTGCAGTATTTAAGCTGCTCACCTACATCATCATAAAGCGTACCGCCCTTTGAAGGCATGGATGCAAGAATCTTGGTAACATTTGTTCTTACAGAGTAGTTTTCACCGAAATTCACACGCCATATAACTTCAATGTCGGGATTTGCATCGCGGATCTCGGCCATTTTTTCATTGCTTATTCCGCATGAGTCCATATCAAGGGCCTTGAGGTTTGGCATATACATGAGCATTGATGCAATAGCTTGCCCGTCATCACCAAGTTCACGGTGGGAAAGGTCGATGTATTCCGCGTTTATATTGATACTTACTCCGTATACTTCAAAATTGCCTTCAGAGTCAATGGGAATCGGAGGTTCGGGCGTGGGTTCGGGAGTCGGCTCAGGCGTCGGAGTAGGTTCCGGCGTAATTTCAGGTGTTGCTACGACTTCTGCCGTCACAGAGGGCTCTGCAACAGTTTTAACCTCCGAGGATTTTATCTTCGGCGATTTAAGACATAATGTAAGGCCGAGTATCGGGATAAGTAAAAGAAGTGCTCGTAATCTTTTTTTCATCTAAAACGACAGGTGAATAACCTCTCCTTTTTGAAATCTTTTTTTAATTTGCCGATATTTCAGCAGATTAATTTGGTATAATACAGGCGATAATAATATTAATATACTAATTGAGGCCATATTTTTACTGAAAAATAATTATATGACATTGGACCAAAATTAGCAATAAAAAGGGAACTTAAAGATGCTAAGATTAATTTACGGAAAAGCAGGAACCGGCAAAACAGCATACATAAATGGTGAGATAAAAAAATACGTCGACGAAGGTCAGGGGAATATAATAATGCTTGTACCTGACCAGTACAGTCATGAGTGCGAAAGAGAAATGTGCCGCATATGCGGAAATACCATGTCAAGGTTTGTTAAGGTTACAGGCTTTAAATATCTTACACGGCTTCTGTCATCTGAAATCGGAGGCATGAATAAAGAATACATGGATAATGCCGGAAGACTTTTGTGCATGGCACTTTCTGCAAAAAACTCGGACGGTTATCTTCAGAGCTTTACTGACGCCCCTCGCTCGCCGGAGGTACAAAATTCTCTTCTTTTGGCAGTGGATGAGATGAAAAATGCATGTATTACGCCTCTTATGTTAAGGCAGAGCCTTCCACGGCTTTCAGGCGAACTTGCAAAAAAGATAGAAGATCTGGCCCTTATCCTTGAAAGCTATGACGCTATAATTGCAAACGGCAAAATGGACCCGTCAGATAAGCTCTCTTTTCTTGCTAAAAGAATTGAGGAAACATCATATGGACGCAGTAAGAAAATCTATGCGGACGGTTTCAGCAGCTTCTCTGTTTCGGAGCTCCAGGTGATCGGAGCATTTTTAAAAAGCGGAGCTGATGTTACTGTATGTCTTACGCTTGATGCAATTACCGACGGAGATGAGAAGTTCACAATCCCGAGAATGACAGCAATGGAACTTGCATCATTTGCAAACCGCAACGGAATAGAGGTTGCAGGTGATGTAAAGATAGATGAAAAGGGAAAAGCAAAAGAGTCTGTTATAAGGTGCGGAGGAATACTTGAAGAGTGTGAAATGGCGGCCCTTCGCTGCCTTAGACTTGTAAGGAGCACAAACTGCCGCTTCAGGGATATAGCTATAGCTGTGAGAAACTTTGAAGATTACAGGGCAGTACTTGAAAGCACATTTCATAAATACAACGTACCTCTTTTTGTTACTGAAAGAAACAACATATCTTCAAAACCTTTGCCCTCGATGATCTCATCTGCCTACGATATCGTGCTTGGAGGCTGGGAAAGCGACGATGTTATTAGTTTTATAGGAACAGGACTTGTGCCTGTAGATGAAGATGAGGCAGATATCCTTACTAAAAATTTAAGCTGCCGCTATATACTCGAGCGCGAAAAGTTTGCCTTTTTAAAGAGTTTTGAAAAGGCAGTTAAAAAGGCAGATACAGCGCATGCACATGTTCTTGCCCTATTAAAGCTTCTGGAGGATATGGGACTTGAAAAGACGTTTCGCGAAAAGGGAAGCGAAATGCCTGAATATCTGCAGATGTGGGACCTGGTCGTATCGGCACTTGAGCAGTTTGACTCAGTTCTTGGAAATTCCTCAATGGATGCAGATGAGTTTTCGCGACTTGTAAAATTAATGCTTTCAAAATATGACATAGGCCTTATACCTGTATCTCTTGACAGTGTGTCAGCAGGAGACTTTGACAGGATGAGAAGGAGAAACATCCGCCATCTTATAATACTTGGTGCAAATGAGGACAGACTTCCGGGCGCTTGCGATGAAAGCGGAATTTTCACAAGCGATGAAAGACAGCAGCTTGCAGATGTCGGTATAGTTCACGGAATAGACGCAGAAGGGAGACTCTGGCGCGAATCTCTACTTATTTATAATACATTGACACTTGCATCGGATACTGTGCTTTATTCTGTGAGCGGAGAAAAGAGCATTTATGTACCTGAAATAGAAGATAAAGATATAGAGATATTTTCATATGAAAATGCAGTTGAGACCTTAAAAGACGTTTTAAGAATATCTGAGCCTCAGAAGATGGAAAACCTTGAAGTGAGGGCAACCGCACTTCGCGGATCCCTTTCAGATAAAAGCGTAGAGGCACTTTACGGCAAAAATATAAAAATATCTGCATCTCAGGCTGACAGTTTCTACTCATGCCGCTACAGATATTTCTGCCAGTATGGCCTTAACGCCAAACCATGGGAGAGGGAAGAACTTACATCTGCCGAGATTGGTACATTTGTCCATTATGTGCTTGAAAATGTTGTTCAGGGGAAAGAAAGCGTACACGATTGCATAAAGAGATATGTCAAAGAAGAACTTGATGAGTTCAAGGACAAAAATGCAAGATATATCTATCTTTTCAAAAGACTTGAAGGTGATGTTGAAAAAATTGCGGCGGACACTTTAAAAGAAATAGAGAGGTCAAGATTTCGCCCTGTGAGTTTTGAGACAAATACGGAAGGCGCCGGAATTGCTGACAGAATGGACGTCTGGGAAAAAGATGATAAAAAGTATCTGAGAATTGCAGACTATAAAACGGGAAACAAGAAGTTTGACTTAAACGACATATATAACGGCTTGAATATGCAGATGCTTATGTATCTTGATACTATATGCAAAAAAGATGAAGAGTATATACCTTCAGGCGTTATGTATGTTCCTGCAAAAAATACTTATATAAGCGCAGAGAGAAATTTGACTGATGAAGAACTTGAAGAGAAAAAGGAAAAGAACTTAAGAAGAAGCGGGATAATGCTTTCAGAAGACGGAGTGCCTGAGGCATGGGAATCCGGGGATGACAAGACATATACACCTTCTGGAAAACCTGTTTCAAAGCAGCAGATGGATATGCTCTTTAAACATGTATCCGGGAAAATGGAAAACATGAAAAAGTGCATTTCGGAAGGCTCGATTGAAGCCAACCCGTATTTTGTAGGTGAGAGCGAAAATGCCTGTACATACTGCAACTACAAAGACGGATGTGCATTCAAAGACGGAGAAAAAGGCGAATCAAAAAGACAGCTTGAAAAGCTGTCAGACGACGAAGTGTGGGCAACTATCGGAGGGGAACTGAAAAATGAGTGAAATAGAACTTACAAAATCCCAGATTGAGGCAATCAATAAAAGGGATAGTTCCATAATAGTATCTGCAGGAGCAGGCTCCGGAAAAACCAAGGTGCTTACAGAGCGTCTTATGAAATATATAGAAGACGGGTACTCTGTTGACGAATTTGTTGTAATCACATTTACAAAGGCCTCAGCTGCTGAGCTTAAATCCAGGATAAGTGTTGAACTCAGAAAAAAAGGTTTAAAACAGCAGGAGGCACTGCTGTCGCGCGCTCAGATAGGTACGATACATCATTTCTGCGCATCGATACTCAGAGAAAATGCACATCTTATAGGAATAAACCCTGACTACAGAATACTCAGCGAGGAAAGAGCCACGGACATGAAAAAGAAGGCACTTTCCTATGTTATAGACCACCGCTATGAGGATATGGCGCTGCATCCGGGATTTGAAGAGCTCGTAAATACCGTAGGTATTGGAAAAAACGATGAAACTCTTGAAAAAATCGTAAAGGAACTGCACGAAAAAATGCAGTGTCACGCAAAGCCCGACGCATGGGCGATGGAAGTAGTTTCTCAGCTTGCATGCGATGTAGAGGATATATCTGATACTATATGGGGCCGGGAAATAATCAATGACTGCTATAATAAATGCAGTTTCTGGTCAGATGAACTCGACTCTGTCATGGAAGAGATGACTAAAGAGCCCAAAATTGCAGACTGCTATATGGAGTCAGTTGCTGTTATGGCAGATGGGATACGCGAGCTTATGCGCTGCATTAACAATGGATGGGACAGCGCAATGAATGCACCTTTAGTTGAATGCCCAAAGATAAAACCTTTAAGAAACAGTCCAAATGTCCAACTTTCTGATAAAGTTAAGAAAAAGCGCAACGACTGCAAAAAAGCAATTGAAAGAATTGAAGCGATATTTTTTGCATCCTCTGAGGAATTTTTAAAGGAGATGAAAAATACAGCAGCACCTATGCAGGCACTGCTTGAGCTGACGCTTGATTATGATGCGAGGTATTGTGAGCATAAAAGACGCATAAATGCTCTTGATTATAGTGACCTTGAGCATCTTGCTGCAAAATTTCTGGAAAGTCATGATATTTCAGACAGATATACCGAGATAATGGTAGATGAATTTCAGGATGTAAGCTATGTGCAAAATGCCATTTTTAATCGCGTATCTGATAACGGCAGAAAGCTGTTTGTTGTAGGAGACATCAAGCAGTCAATTTACAGATTCAGGCTTGCAGAACCTGAAATATTCAAAGAAAAGCTACATGATGAAAACACTATACAGATACGCCTTCTTGAAAATTTCCGTTCAAGGCGCGAGATAATAGACGCTGTTAATTCGGTATTTGAAAAGATAATGACCGATTCTCTCGGAGATACCGACTATAAAGACAACAAGCTTGTATTTGGAGCAACTTATTATGAAGGTGAAGTTGAAAAACCTGAAATAACGCTTATAAGATCAGTTGAAGGGGAAAACAAAGCTAAAACCGAGGCAAGATATGTTGCCAATAAAATATCTCAGCTTGTAAATGCAGGGGAAAAGTTTTCAGATATTGCAATTCTTATGCGAAGCCCCGGAAAGTACGGCGATGTGTTCAGGCAGGAACTTGCACAGTCCAACATACCAGTTTCCTTCGGCGCTTGCGGCGGATATTTTGAGACAACTGAAATAAGCGCACTTCTTGCAATACTTAGAATAATGGATAATCCTCATAATGACATATACCTGCTCTCTGCCATGACGTCGCCATTTTATGGTTTTACACCCGATGAGATGAGCGAAATAAGAAACTGCGATAAAAAATCCGATTTGTACGGAGCACTTGTAAAGTCTGCAGCGGATAATGAAAAAAGCAGAGGGTTTCTTGAAAATCTTAAGAGAATGAGGAAACTTGCCCCCGATATGACGGAGGAAAATATTATCCGAATGATTTTAAACGATACTGATGCTGAAGCAATATGTTCACTTATGAGCGACGGCGATGGACGCATGGCAAACCTTATGCAGCTTATCTCTATTGCATCGCGCTTTGAAAATGACGGATACCATGGACTGCACAGATTTCTTATGTATATAGACAGGCTGCGGGAAAAAGGTACAGATATTGATACAGGACATGATATATCCAATTGTGTAAAAATAATGTCAGTGCATGCAAGCAAGGGACTGCAGTTTAAGACAGTGTTTTTATGCGATACAGCACACAGATTCAATATGACAGATGCAAATGAAAGTGTGCTCATACATCCGCAGCTTGGTCTTGGACCTAAATGTGTCGATGTAAAAAGACAGCTTTATTACCCTACAGTTGCAAGAAATGCAATTTCCATGCGTCTTAAAAAGGAAACAAGATCTGAAGAGATGCGTCTTATGTATGTTGCTTTAACAAGAGCAGAGGAAAGACTTTTTATAACCGCATGTCTGGATAAGCCGGAAGACAAAGCGGAAAAAGCAAAGACTGCCGTTTTAGAGGATACGTCAGATGCGCTTACCTGGTTATTGTATGCAGATACGCTCGAGGTTAAAATCGAAGAGGGACAAGATATAGAAGAGCCCGCCATTATAATTTCCGGACTTGAATGCTCAGGGAGTACAGATAATGAATTGAAAGACGATCTGCAATTTGAATACGCTCATGCTGATGCTGTTACGATTCCATCGCTTGTTATTGCAACAGAACTTAAAAAATATAATGAAGATGCAGATGAAGAAGGATTTACCCTTATAAAAAGTGCAAAGGTAAAAAAGCCTTCTCTGAAAGATGAAAAAGGACTAAGTGCTGCGGAAATAGGAACAGCAACTCATATTCTTTTGCAGCATATGGATTTTGAAAAAAACGTAGATGATGAACTTTTTAGAATTTTCAAAGAGGGGTTTTTGAGCGAAAAACAAAGGGATGCTGCAGACAAAGAAGCGGTTAAAAACTTTATAGAAAGTCCTGCAGGCAGAAAAATAAGAGAAGCTGAAAAAGTACACAGAGAATTTGCCTTTACTGTGCTGTGCGATGCAGGAAAACTGCTTGGAAAGGCAGAAGGTGAGGAAGTACTTCTTCGAGGAGTAGTTGACTGCGCAATAGAGTATGATGATGGAATTGTAGTTGTGGACTATAAGACAGACCGTGTTAAAACAAAGGACGATGTTAATGAAAAGGCGAGTCATTATACTCCGCAAATGAAAGCATATAAGATTGCACTTGAGCAGGTTTTTGAAAAACCTGTAAAAGAGACGATACTTTGCTTTTTATCAAACAATATGCAGGTGAGTATCTGAAAATAGAGTTTGTAAGAGGCAAAAAACCAAACTGTTGCAAGGCTTTAGAGATTCCGAACGAATATTAAAAAAGAAGAGAGGTGAGATACCTCTCTTCAATGCTGTTTAATTTTGCTACTCTGCTGAGGATATTCCTCGAATACTCCGTCAGGATTTTTTGACCACAGCTCTTGCATATTAAGTTTGTGATTTTCAAGTACAGCTCTGCAGTTTTTCAGTGAACAGAAATCCGTTTTAAAATTGGAAAGACTCTTGCTTTTGGTCAAGTCCTCAATCTTTTTTGCTATTGTTGCCCGAAGGAGTTCATCTTCGATATTTTTCACCTGAGGAACAAGAACAGCTTCGCATCGAGGACCGTATTTTTTAATCATCTTAAGGTTGTGACGTAGGATATCCGCGTTGGCAACATCTGTGTCAAATACGAATACTATAACTGAGCCAATTGGTATTGAGATGAAGTCGTTTGGAGTCAACTTTGCGCTGATAGGATTAAAAACCTTGCATTTGCCTGGCTGAACAAGGCTTGGCTCTCTTTTTAATGCATTGATCAGCTTTTCTTCACATTGGCCCTCAACGAAATAAAGGATTCTTTTAGTGCCCATCTCAATCCACCAAATCATCTAAAAGTGACATGTTCGGAAGAGAACAGAATGAGTCATTTTCAACGGCGCATCTTACGGAATCAGTATTTCTTTTAAGGAGAGATGAAACAAAAACAATCTCAGGCTGCTGGGCATCGTTTCTCCTGAGCAGAGCAAAGGAATGCTTCGGAAGGTTTAAGTCCAGCATGTCAACGTTGTGGGTGGTGAAGATTAACTGTTCATTTTTCTTGAGTTTTCCGACCATGAGCTGGAAAATTCGTTTCTCGATTTCTGTTTGGATATATGAGAAGTGCTCATCGCAGTAGTAAAGGCAGTTTTTATCACCTTGCATTGAAGAAAGAAATACTGCAATGTCAACACCTTCAATGGTTCCGCTTGAGAGAAGTTCCTTGTTAAGAATCTTGCCGTCTTTGATGACGATTTCAGATTCACCTCTGCGGATGATGAAACCATTAGCCAGATCTGAAGAAACTTTGACTTCTTTTAGTGACGGGTCAAGGGTTCCGATTACGGCTTTTAAGGTTTTAAGGAGCGTGTCTTTAGCTATTCCATCGGTGATTAAAGACCGTTCAATTTCCGGGTAGGCAAATCTGCAGTCAAGCTCGCCTATCATCTCGACAAAGTTTTCAGGGTAGACACCAGAATAGATACTTTTTAGCTTGCAGTGAGTTGATTCATAAGAGTCCTTCTCGGCTATCTTTGCGGTTGAAAGGGACACCCTTGCTTTGCCTTTATCATAGGTAATAGTTGCTTCTTTAAGCATATCATTTCTGTTGACAAACTCCAAAACAACAACTGCCGGTTTCTGCTTGTCGTTTACCATGCCAGCAATATAAGCAGAAACTCCGGTATTCAGAAAATCGCAGGAATTCTTTATGGCTCTGCCGAGGCATGTCTTTCCGGTTGCATTGGAACCCATCAGAACGATAGCTTTTTTGAATCTAAAGTTAGGATGGTTTTCAAGAAACTCATCTCCTATTGTTGAGAAGGAGATTTTCTTTGGGTACGACAGGTTAAGTTCAAAATTTACGAAGTTAAAGCAGTTGTCGATTTTTAAATTAACAATTATCATTGTAAACCTCTTGATACTAAATCGACTTCAACGAAATAATACAACAAAAACTGATGAATTACAAGAAAAAAAGTTGATAAATTCGTAAAATGCGAAATAAAAACAGGCATACTAAAGAAATATATAGATCGCTAATGCCTCTGCCTGTGAAGGTTCTGCTGAAAAGGCAATAATGCGGCTTCTGCTGGAAAAAGACTTTCTGGTATTTGGAAAAGAAATCTCCTGGACGAGGATGTGCTTAGTTGCAGGGATGATAATTTTAAAATTCGGGTGAAATATAAAAAGTGGAAAATCGTAGTTTTGATTTTCCACTTTTTATAGCAATAAACTTAATAGTATTATTATTTGAGACCGTACTTCTTGTTGAACTTATCAACACGACCAGAAGTATCAACGAGCTTCTGCTTACCAGTATAGAACGGGTGGCACTTGGAGCAGATTTCAACTGTCATGTCGCCTTTTGTTGAACCTGTAACATATTCAGCACCGCACTGGCACTTGATAACACAGGGCTTGTAATTAGGATGAATTCCGTCTTTCATTTATTATTACTCCTATCATATGCTGCCTTGATTTCCCCCAAATACGGAAGTTAGTTACAAGACGCAAGCAGTATAGTACCATATAGCAAAACGAAAATCAAGCAAAATTTTGTAAGAGTGAAGCCTTACATGACAAAAGTCACGAGTCTTCGAATCGTAAAAATTAATGAATCTGAAGTTGCGTGCTTATAAAAGAGATTAACGCAAAAGCAAACCTATACAGCAACAGTTTTTTATCCGATTGACATTAGCAACGATGAATACTATTGACAATAGGTCGGATAACCGATACAATATATCAAAAAGAAAAGTGTGGGATTGCTATGACCTTGCAGACGATGTTAGCGGAAAAGCAGATGACAATGTATCGGTTGTCAAAACTTAGCGGCGTTCCGAAAACCACCGTGTTTGATATATGCTCGGGTAAAAGCTCAATAGGCGGATGTAATGCAAAAACCGTATTACAACTGTCGCGGGCACTTGATTGTACTATGGAAGAGCTTATGCAAATAGATAATGCCGATTACGATAGAAATACCGGGAAGCCGAAAAATAACGCTTATCTTGAAAAAGGATTGCCCAAATATTTATCTGACTCACTTTCCGCAATGATTGAATCGTGGAAAATCGAGGACAACGGGAAAAGGGATATTCATTGGGATATCCATTGGTGTGAATTGAATGCCGATATAAACTGGGCTGAAACCGAACAGGAAATATCAAGCGAACAGGCTTGGTATTTACGCCGCAAGTATTTAAGAATGGAGGAAGATTAAACGGATTTTACAAATTTAACGAGAAGAAAGAAAACCTATGCCGGTGCTAACGGAAGCAAAATATCTGTGCTGCTTGATGGAGAGCAATATATGTTGAAGTTTCCCGCAGTTTCGTCGAGAAACCGGGAAATGAGCTATACAAACGGCTGCGTTTCGGAATATCTGGGCTCTCAAATTTTTAATATCGTCGGCATAACCGCACAGGAAACAATGCTGGGAACATTCACGAAAAACGGAAAAGAAAAGGTTGTAGTTGCGTGTCGTGATTTTACAACACCAGAAACGGTATTGCAGGACTTTGCTTCTCTAAAAAACACAATTATAGATTCAGAACATAATGGCTATGGTACTGAAATATCCGATATACTCCAAACGATAGATGAACAACAGGCATTGGATTCATATGAATTGAAAGAGCATTTTTGGAATATGTTCATCATTGATGCCTTAATCGGAAACTGGGACAGGCACAACGGCAACTGGGGATTTCTTTACAATACCCGTACCGATGAAATGAAGCTTGCCCCAATTTATGATTGCGGCAGCTGCCTTTTCCCTCAAGCAGATGCTGAAATTATGCAGGCAACGCTTGACAGTCAAGAAGAACGGAATATACGAATATTTAAAATTCCCACATCGGGAATAAAGCAGAATGGCCAGAAAATAAATTATTTTGATTTTATATCATCCCTTGAATTTCCCGACTGCAATGTGGCCCTTAAAAGAATGTTGCCTAGAATTGATATGGCAAAAATCAATAATCTGATTGATGAAACGCCATATATTACAGATCTGCAAAAAGAGTTTTATAAAACAATGCTTCGTGAACGCAAAGAAAAAATATTGGATAAATCCTTGCAAATGTTAAAGAGGCAAGATCGCAATAATATAGGATAGCCTGTTGTTAGCCTCAGGCCGATGGGATAATACCTATCGGCTTTTGCAAAAGGAGAAATGCCTATTGGGAGAAATAAAAGAAGTTACGGCCAGTGTTGTAGAATCAGTACGGTAGTGATGCTAATCAGTCAACTTTGTTATGCAAAATTTTATCCATTTGTATGCACCCTGACTACTCCCCACGGCAAGCCGTGTGGGTTCTAACTGACAACATTTTGCAGTAATCGTACATCATTTAGACTTTGGAATA
>R06__coassemble_542_pt1 | contig 13799 bp, 8 predicted proteins | sample R06__metabat2_high_PE_044 | metagenome-assembled genome bin R06
CAGTATGTTGTGTCATTTAACCCGGTTCTTATTATAAACGGGGCACTTGTTGGCGAGGACTCACTTGAAGGCGGAGTAAACCCAAGAACAGCTATTGGACAAAGAGATGACGGTGCAATAGTCATGGTCTGTGTAGATGGACGACAGGCTTATTCTATCGGCGTTTCTCAGAAAGATGTTGCCGAATTTATGCTCAGTTATGGTGTTGTAAACGCAATCAATATGGATGGTGGTTCGTCTACTTGTATGTATTACCAGGGGCAGCTTGCAAATCATCCCAGCGGAGCAGCAGGCGGAACAAGATATTTGCCGACAGCATGGCTGTTTAAGTAGGAGAGTACTGCTATGACATCAAAAGAAAAAAGAAGCAGAATAAGATATTTTATTGTGCTTGGAATTTATACCGCGATACTTTTAGCAGTTGCTTTTGTTGTTTTTTCTAAATTCTGGAAATTTGCGGAATTATATGAAAATTCAAGACTTGAAAATGTTGTAAACGAATATATGGTCAATATCAATAATGATAAATGGAATGATATGATCAAAACCGCTGCGGATAAACTCGAGAACAGCTTTCAGGATAAAGAGGACGTGGAAGACGCCGTTAAGGAATTCCTTAATAAAGATATTATTACATATACGTCAGGAACTCTTGGAGATGTAGTTAAATACAATTTAAACTCTCAGGGCAAAAAAATCGGCTATGTTGAATTTACAGAAGACCAGACAAAGGACTATGGTTATGATGGTTTTCCTTGGTATTATTTAGGTTCTGTTATTCCATGGCTTCAGACAGGTGAAGGTTTCGATTTCGAATTTTTGAGAAATGAAGAACCTTATACAATAACAATACCTGAAACATATTCACTTAAGCTTAATGGTAAAGAGGTTGGAGAGGAATATATAACCGAAACAGGTATTCAATACGATGTGCTTTCACAGTATTATGCAAGTTATCCGGACCTACCGACAAAAGTTACCTATGAAGTGAATGATCTTGTAGGTGAGATAAATGCAATTGTATATGACGCAGAAGGCAATGAATTTACAATTGATCCAACTGTAAATGATATGCAGTTTGTAGTGCCATGCACAGATGCTGAAAATAATGAGCTTTGTGCATTTATGGAAAATGGGTTCTGTGAGGCCTATGTTAAGTTCTGGGGCACAAAAAATGTAGATGCTACTTATCCCGAACTTATGAACTATGTAAAAATGAATAGTAATCTGCAGCAGGAAATGTATATTTATACTCTTGATGCAGCTACGTGGATACATACAAACTATGTTGTTGTAAATGATATGTCCTTTAACTACGCATTATCTCTAGGCGGCGGGTGCTATGTTGTTTCAGAGAATATGAACACGACAGCGGTTGCCGATTATAAGACAGTTGAAGAAACATCAGATGTTGTTGTTATAGTTATGAAAGATCCCGATACAGGGGAAATTCTTGCAATAGACAGAGCGTAAAATATGAGTGTAAAAGAACAATTAGCAATAATACTTCCATCACTTGACCCCGACTATAAATTTGTCGGGGTTGTTGATGGTTTGTTAAGCGCCGGATTTCAGCATATAGTTATAGTTGATGACGGCTCAGATATTGAACACAAGTCACCATTTGAAAATGCAAAGGTATATGAGCAGTGTCATGTACTGACTCATGAAGTGAATAAAGGCAAGGGAAGAGCTCTGAAGGATGCATTTCTTTATGTAGCTTCTGAATTTCCTCAGCTGGATGGTGTAATAACAATTGATGGCGATGGTCAGCATCTTCTTGAAGACATTATTAAATGCGGAGAAGTTATGCTTGATAAAAAAGACAAAGTTATTTTAGGTAGCCGTAATTTCAATCAGGAAGGCGTACCTGCAAGATCTGTTGCCGGAAATAAATTTACATCCAAAATGTTTAAAATTCTGTTTAATATTGATATTAACGATACTCAGACAGGACTTAGAGCAATTCCAAGAAAATATCTTGAAGAATTTTCACAAATAGAAGGTGAAAGATTCGAGTATGAGACAAATATGCTTTTACAGATGAAAAAAGACAATATACAGTTTATTGAGCAGCCTATTACGACGGTATATGACCCGGATGATTATTCATCTCACTATAATGCTGTAAAAGATTCTGCCCGAGTCGGTAAAGTAATGCTTAAGTATATATTTTCAAAAAAATGAAAGAAAAGATAATTAAGTTAATTAAAGGTTCAGGCATTAAATATATAGTAAGCTCGGTTGTTTCGGTCTTGGCCGACAACCTTTTTTACTTTTTGCTTTTAACAATATTCGGGCTTAAAAATAAGGAAATTATGCAGATATTAAGCACATTTATTTCATCTGTAATTAATTTCAATTTGAACAAGTTCTGGGTATTTGAAAAAAAGGGAAATTATATAAAAGAATGCTTGGGATATTATTGTATATTTTTCCCGAGAACAGCTGTTTCTGTACTTGCCACATCCGTTTTGCAAAATACGTTTACGACATTGACACCGATTTTTGCAACCGGGATAAAAATGATTGTAGATTTAATCCTTTTTATTATTGTATATTTCCTTCAAAAGAAATTAATATTTAAAAAATAAATAATATTACGTAAACCAAAATATTTTTAAGCAGGCAATGATATTACTAGATATGTCATTGCCTGCTTTATTTTTTTGAAAGTAACCACAATATATTGTAAAAACCAAAAGAAAAATTTCTAAAAAATTACATAATTTTAGAAAAGTTACAAAAGAAAGACATTGAATGTGGTTAACATAAATGCTATTTTATATACATAAATTACTAAATTATGTAACCCAAATTATGTAATTGTTGTTTCAAAATAAGATGGAAGGAAGTGATATACGTGAAGTACAGGGATTATCTTATAGTGCCTGCAATTATCATGTATATTTTATTTGCTTCCTGCGCGTTTGTAGCTAAAGGCAATAACGATTATATAAATGAAATAACAGTAAGTACTCCTGAACCTTCTGTTAACCCGAGTGAAATCAGCTGGGGTGAAGACAATGAGGCAATAGGTGAATATTGGTATGCAAACGGTCAAAGATCCGGCGAGTACTTCGCGGTAGAGACAGCTTCGACAGGCAAAAATGATATTTACTTTTATTCATCAAGCCAGAAAGCTGATGCCATTAGTCAGGCAACACCTTATATTGTAAAAAATATGCATATGCAATGCTCTACAAGTGATGGACGTGATTATGACCTTATTTTTCTTGATGAAATGACAGCGTATGACTGTGTCAGCTGCACATATTATCAGAGAGCGGATTATGACACACTTATATCACAGCTGACATCCGGAAAGTTCGTTAATTCCACAAATTCCAGAGATTATTATGTATTTAAATCTAATGGAAAAAGCTATGAATATTTCGGGGATCAGCTCTATAAAGGAGACTGGAATTTTAATACAGCAGAGACAGTCGTCGTTTATGACCATGTATGTAAGGATTACTTTAATTTTAATATCCTATTTGATACATATGGAAACATCTCCGGATTTACATTTAATGAAATTGTTTATAACTTGGTGAACTGATTTTTTATCAAGTTTCTATAATGAGGTGTGCGTCATAGTACACCTCTTAGAATAAAATTATTTTGCTTTTTCACCTCGCATTACTTCCTTTCCAAAACAAATAACACATCCCCAAATTGAGGATGTGTTATTTGTTTTAGGCCTTTTAAATTAAACTTAAATACCAAAGAAAGCTTTATCATCGAGAGCTTTAACTACAGCATCAAGATAAGTCATGCTTGTTAATGGCCAAGCAAAACCAAGTCTGTATAGTGCTTTGGTTGTGTATGTTGCATCAGATGAAACCCTTATATGAACTTCATACTTTTTCTCTTTACCGGCTTCTTTGGAGTTTGACTCGTCATCATTATATACCATTAAGTCGGTGACTGATGATTCAGCATTATCAAGATAAGCAATAAATCCTGTGAAATCTGTTATATCATCTGCAGTATCCATCGCTTTTTTAAGCCGTTCTTCAAATTCTTCACGCTCAACAATATCAATCTGATTTCCACAGTCTTTAAGAGCATTTATAAAGTAAGCATAATGAACTTCATGGCAGTTTTTAGCATGGAATACAGTGAATTCATCAGGAGTACCTGCAAGAAGGACCATAGCTTCTGCAGCTTTGTCTATGGGTGAAAATTCAATTTTTGCATCAAGTGAATCTACCGGATAACAACCGAGCTTAATATATCCCTGCATTATTCTAAGAAGACCACTGTTAGACGCGTTAATCTGGTATTCACCGTCAGAATCTCTGGCTGCGAGATTTCCGAAACGTATTATTTTGCCCTTTATACGCCCTCTTGAAATTGCATCTATAATAGCCTGCTCAGCCAGATATTTTGAATAGACATACTTGTTTTCGAGGGACTGCCCTATGTTCAGATTGTTCTCTTTGAATCTGAAATCCATTGGAATGCTGCCGTTAACGGATTCACCGCATACACTAAGCGAAGATGCCTGAATTATTCTGGCATTATGTTTTTCCGCAACTTTAATAAGACGCTCAACGCTTTCAAAGTTATCTTTTGCAAGGCTGTTGCCGGGTGCAAAATGTTTTACGTTTGCTGCACAGTTAAAGATAACATCGAATTTAAGATTACCAAGTTTATCGTCAAGATCTTCATCAGAAAGATCACCATCAATTATTATTGTGCGTTTTGCGTAATCGTCAATAAACCAGTCTTCAAAATAGTAAACCATCATCATGTTGAAACGGTCACTGGCAGGGAATCCACTCTTGTTTCTTATAAGGCATATAACATTACTGTCGGTTTTCTCCATTAATGTTCTGTATACATGAGAACCAAGAAAACCTGTAGTACCTGTAAGAAGCACGGTTCCAAGGTCATTGAATTTTATTTTATTCAGATTCTCCGGAACATTATATTCCAGGCATGAATAGTCAAATTTTTCTTTTTCCTTACCTGAAGGAGCAAGAATATTATTACTCTTACCGCCATTTACAAAACGTGCAAGCTTTCTGGGAGTTGGATTTTCAAAGAAGTTCTTATAAACGATGCTGTAACCTGCTGCGTCGCATTTCACAACTGCCTGAGCTGCGGCAATTGATGTTCCACCGATTGCAAAGAAATCGTCATCTGCTCCGACGTTTTCAAGACCGAGTACCTGACAGAAAATATCACAGAAGGATTTTTCAATTGCATCCATGGGCTCTGTGCTGCCGGTTTTAGCTTTTTTAGTTGGCGACGGCAGTGCTTTCTTATTTACTTTTCCATTGGCTGTTAATGGTATTGAATCAAGCTGCATGAATGCACTAGGCACCATATATGATGGCTTGGTCTGTAGTATAAAGTCACTTAAGTCATTAAAATCAACGTTCTCATCTGAAACAACATAAGCCGCAATATATTTAACTCCTTTGGAGTCATCGAAAGCCTGCACTGTTGCATTTTCGATACCTTTATATTTACGAATAACTTGCTCAATTTCCGGAAGTTCAACTCTGAATCCGCTTATTTTGACCTGGCTGTCTTTTCTGCCTACAAAATCGTAATTTCCATCGGTGAGTTCGCGAACTATGTCACCGGTGTGATAAATTCTTTCATAGCCTTTTTCGTCTGTGAAAGGGTTAGCAGTGAAAACTTCTGCGGTTTTTTCGGGGAGCCCAAGATATCCTTTACCTACTTGTTTTCCGGCAATACATAATTCACCAGCTGCGCCAAACGGAAGACGAAGACCATTAGAGTCAATAATATAATACTTTAAATTGCTATGCGGTTTTCCTATGGGCTGCAATTTGGCATCATTATAGACATCATAGCCACTAGTATATACTATGCACTCACAAGGACCGTATCCGTTAATAAATCTTACCCACTCAGGGGGAATGAAAGGTACAAGTTTTTCGCCGCCTGCATTTACATACTTAAGGCTTTTGCAGTTCGTCATGTTCAGGAACAGATTTGCCATCTGAGTTGTCATACTTGTGTGTGTAATGGCGTTATCACAGTAATAGTTATCCATAGCTTTAAGATCGAGACGAAGATCTTCAGGGATAATATAAAGTGTACCTCCTGAAACCAGAGATGCATGAAGATCCAACATTCCGGCATCAAATGAAAAACCTGTAAAATGCGCGGAATGAGAATTTTCATCAAGCTTTGCATCACGAATATGAAAATCAAAAAGGGCAACAGGCTGTCTGTGTGAAAGTACATTTCCTTTGGGAACACCGGTTGTACCTGATGTATATATTATAATAAAGTTGTCATCAGGTTTAACCTTGGAAGTGTAACCAGGGGCCTCGGGTAAATCTACGATTTCATCTGTGTAGAGTATTTCAAGTCCTGTTTTTTCAGCTATATGGGAAAGATGTCTGTCGGCAATTATAAATTTTGCACCGGAATCTTTAATCATATAGTGAAGCCTGTCTTCGGGATATGTGGGATCAAGAGGCTCATATGCGGCACCTGATCTCAATACACCATATGTTCCTATGACCATGTATTCGTTTCTGTCAACGAGCATGGGTACAAAATCTCCGCTACCTATACCTTTGCTGTTAAGATAAGAAGCTAAAGATGCGGTAAGTTTTTCAATTGCGGAATACGTATATTTCCGTCTCCAGCATACAACAGCTGTCTGATCAGGATGCTCTTTGCAGGTTCTTTCAAACCATGAGCACATTGTAAGTGTTTCATCGTATGGATAATCCGTAATGTTATACTCGTCCATTACTTTGAGCATTTCATCACTTACAAGGGACACATCCTTAAGACTTGAACAGCTTAAAAATCCTTTCAGCGCAGTGTCAAATGCATCGATTAAAGAGCGAATAAGTTTTTCAGAATAACTGTTATTATCATAGTCGGCTTTATAAAGGAGTTTGTTGCCGTCTACAAATACCTGCAGGGAGATAGGAGCTTTCTTGTCTGTAAGCTCTATTGGTATTTCCTCAACCGATTCTCCACAGAAAGATGTGTGCGCAAAATCTTGACCCTGATATATGAACATGATATCAGTGCGTATGCCATACTCGCGGCTTATCTCTGCAAAAGAATATGTATCGTTTATCATGCTGTCAAGAATCTGATCAGAAAGCTCTTTTACAAGCAGGGAAGGTGCTTTATCCTCTGCATTTACATATACAGGAAGAGTTTTAACGAGCATAGCAAATGTACGCTCAGTGCGTGAATCTGTTCTTCCGTTATACACGGTTGTGAAAACAGAATGGCTTTCTGCATTGAACTTTGCAAGAACATATCCGAATACTGAAAGCATTAAAGCGTTCATGCCAACGGAATTATCAAGGCAGAATTTTGATGCACTTTCGACGATGTCTGTTTTAGACAATATTTCAAAGCTTCCGCTATCATGCAAAGAGTCCGGATACAAATCTTTACCGGGCAGAAAATCAGTGTCGACACCTGCAAAAATTTTATCATAATGCGCTTTTGCGGATTTAAGCTCGGATTCGGTGCGCATATGCTCTTCCAAAAGCGCAACGTCATAGCCGGTGAAAGTTTCAGCTTCAACATCTTCGCCGTTATAGGCCCGACTTATATCGTCTAAAAGGATATTAACGCTTGTACCGTCAGCAATTATGTGATGAACATCTATGAAAAGCCCTGTAACGCTTCCATGTATGACAGAGATGCGGAGCAGTCTACCACCTACAATATCAAATGGCTTCATAAGCTCATTTTTAAGAGAATCGAAATTGTCCGAGAATATTTCATCTATTTCAGAGACGTTATACTCATTTTCAGATCTTCTCTGTCTTACAATGCCGTCGGAAGATATATAAAGTTCTGTTAACAGATAGCTGTGAGCATTTACAGCTTTAACAATAGCTCCTTTAAGTTTAGAAGTATTAAGTTTAACAGAGCTTTTTAATAGAAGCGGAACATTATAGTTAGTTGATCCCTCATTCGAGATACACTCCGTATATATCCCTTCCTGATTTTTAGTAAGGGGATAATCAGATGAAAGATCTTTTTTGCTATCGGATTTAAGATGGATAAGCTTTTCCAACTTTTCAATCGTACTGTTGCTACGTATATCCTTGATACTAAGCGAAGTTTTGAATTCCTCAGCAAGACCCATGTTAAGCTTTATGAGACCAAGAGATGACAAGCCGCATGAGAAAAGATCGTCATCTACACCTATATCACTTTGAACTATAACGTCAGCTACTCTGTTTAAGATGCGCCTTTGAATATCATTTGAAGGGGCCTTTTTTGATAATACGGGCGTCTTATGAACATCTTCTTTTAATATTTCAGAACTGGTAACTGCTTTGAATTTTCTGCACTCGTCTACAAGATTAATGCCATCATCAGTTATATAGGATATGTCACAAAGATTTTCAACTTTTAAAAACTGCATGACAGTATGGAAATAAAGAGCGGCAAAAGAACGGATATTCTCTTCGCTGTATAAGGCATCTCTGTAATCAAAACGCGCAATAAAGCCCTCTTCTGTTTTCTTTATCATGAGATCGAGATTTGAAAGAGCCTCAGTTACCTCCTTCAATACTCTTTTTACTTTTTTACCGTTAAAGATAAAATCGTTGTCGAGTGAACCCTGGTATACATATTTAATATCTGAACGAATTTTGAAGTGATCTGCAAAGTCTGAAAAAGACAGATAGTCATATCCCATTGTGGCAAAATAATTTTCTTTAACCGAAGATATGAAGTCTTTTACAGAAGAATTTTTGTTGCACTTAAAGTAAAGCGGAAATGTGCGTACAAAAAATCCGATGGTGTTATCAATGTCTCTTCCGCGGCGTCCGCTGCTGATACTGGTAAAGAGAGCATCATCTCTGTTTTCGTATACGGAAAGGGAATACGCAAATGCAGAAAGAAGAATAACGTTTTCCGTGACTCCGCATTTCCTGGAGAATTCCTTGATTTCATCTAAGGAAACGCCCATGTTTAAAAATATAGTATTACATATAGTGAAATCAGCCCCGGACTTATCGGCGGTGAGATTTGAATTTACAGCATTGCTGCCGAGAAGATTTTTAAAATAATCTACGGCTTCTGCTTTTTTACTATCAGAAACAGCTTCAGAATCAATTTTTTCAAGGTCGAAAATGTTAACTGCTTCAGGAATTAAATCCTTTCCAAGATAAGCATCTTCAATGGCATGCTGTATAAGTACAGAGGAAATACCATCAAAAATTATATGATGGATAACAAAATACAAACAGATATGATTATCTGTTTTAACAACGTTCCAGCGGCTAAGAACTGACCCGTCAAAATTAAACGGTGCAGCTTCATCTTTTTTCAATGTGTTGTATTGATCTTCCGTAAGCTCAAGGTAATTGCAGTTCGCAGAAGAATCGGTTAAAACAAGCTCCGGAAAGCCACTTTCATTGACAACTCCTGCCGATAGAACGGGATAGTTTCTTATAACACTATTGCAAGCCTCTGTAAGTTTTACGGCATCGGTTTCATCGGGGAAAATATACTCAAAAGTTATATTGTATTTAATGGTTTTGTCGTTATCCAGACAATCCAGATATAATCCCATCTGACTGTCGGTTAGATGCATCCTTTTTGTGATTTTCATAAAGCTCCCTTCATAAATTCAGATATTATGTATTATCTTTATTAATATAAATGATTTAATTGTAGCGATTATATCATGAACAGCGTAATAATCGCAATTGAATGAAAACAGAGAATTCAATCTTTATACTTGTCATACCTAAGAACTGGTGCGATTTGGCGCATAAAATACTGACGGTTGTCGAATGAATTCGTTAAAATGGACAAAAAATGAATGTCAATATTATTTTATTTACGAAATTAATTATGTTCACTTGAGTGTTTGTTAAATTTATGATAATATTTCATTGCTATTTTTATGCTCAGAAGCTAATTGAAAAGAGGAGGATTTAATATTGGGAGATAAGGCAAAGATTATTACAGTTGCAGGTAAAGGCGGAGTAGGTAAGACATCAATATGTGCCTGTATTGTAAGATCGCTTGTCGAGGCATATCCCGACAAAAAAATTCTTGCAATTGATGCAGATCCGGCTGTCGGATTGTCTGTGGCTCTTGGTGTCGATGTCAAACTGACACTTGATGATATTAGGAAGAGTATCGTGGATACTGTTGAAAACGGCGATACAAAAGAAGCACTTGAGCTTTTAAGTGAAGCCAGATTCCGTATCTTTGACGCACTTATTGAAATGCCCGGCTATGCATTTCTGGCAATAGGAAGACCTGAGGCTTCAGGATGCTATTGCAAGGTTAATTCCTATTTGAAAGAAGTAATCGGACTTCTTGCAAATAGTTTTGACTATGTTGTTATAGACGGAGAGGCGGGAATTGAACAGATTCAAAGACGTGTAATGGAGAAAGTTTCTCATCTCCTGCTTATTACCGATCAGTCCAAAAAAGGCGGACAGGTTATATCCACTATTAAAGGTGTTGCCGATGACCTTATTTCATATGAAAAAATCGGCTTTATTGTAAATCGTATGACTAATCCTGAACTTGCTGACCTTATTAAGGTTAAGGATGTTGAGGCTTTGGCATATATACCTGCTGATTCCACATTTGCTGCCAATGATATTAAGGGCAGAAGTGTTATGGACCTTCAGGAGGATTCACCCATGCTAACCGGAGTGAAAGAAGCACTCCGTAAGATCGAAATTCTATAAAGAAGAGGTGTAACATTTGAAAGATCTAAAGCATCTGATCTACTTCGAAGACTTGCTTCAGAATGCAGATAACGCATTAGTGAAGCAGGCTCAGGAGGAGGGCCAGCTTGCCATAGGCTACACTTGCTTCCATATTCCGGAAGTTCTTCTCAACTGTGACAAAATGTTCTCAGTTCGTTTAAGAGCTCCCAATACAGGTTCAATTGACATTGCTACATATTACATGTCAAACTATACCTGTGAATATGCAAGAGCACTTGTAGAACGTGGTATTGAAGGTGGCTACCAGTTCCTCGACGCTATGATAGGCGTTGATGCATGTTCAATGATGAACAGAGCAATGGAACATTTCGAGATTCTGAACGTCAATGAAAAGCCGAATTTCTTTGTAACGCACACAGATATGCCTTACAAAGTAACCGACTACACGCTCGAATCTTACGTTAAGCAGATGAGGCTGCGCGTTCTTGACAGACTTACAGAGGTCTATGGTGTTGATACATCAGACAAGGCTATCCGTGAAGCTGTTAAAGAGCACAACAAAGTCTGCTCAATCATCTCCGAAATCTCCGAGATGCGCAAGGCTGACAATCCGGTCATCACAGGCTACGAGTTCCATATTCTTAACCTCGTAACTTACTGCTGCCCGAAATCTCTCATCCTGCCCAAACTCGAGGAGACTCTCGAAGAGCTTAAGTCCCGCAAGCCCGATAAGAAGCCCGCTTTCCGTGCACGTGTTGCTGTTGTCGGATCAGAAATTGATGATCCACAGCTTACAAAGCTCATTGAAGGCACAGGAGCATTGGTTGTATCTGACAGATACTGCTTTGGTTCTACACCGGGTCGTGAAGTTCTCGAACTTAACGATGATGAGGACGCACTTACTCAGATCTGCCGCCATTACATGGAAGTAGGCGAGTGTGCACGTTGGATTGCTGATGAAAAGGTTCTTCAGCGCCGTGAAACTGCAGATCGTCTTGCAAAAGAATTCAAGGCAGACGGAATTATTTACGAGCAGATGAAGTACTGTGATTACTGGGGATTTGAAAGAGCTCTTGTTTCTCACATCATGTCAGAAGAATACGGCTGGCCTGTACTTTCAATCGACAGACTGTATAACAACGGTAACTCAGGTCAGCTGAGAACACGTTGCCAGGCATTTGTTGAGTCGCTCGAAATCAAACGTATCCAGAAAGAAAGAGAGGGTAAATAATAATGGCTAAGAACAATAAACCTGTTTACCCGAATCCGTGGATTTGGAAAACCAAAGATAACATGGATCTCAAGGCTCAGGGTGAAAACCTTCTTGAGTGGGGCCAGATCATTGGTGAAATGCTCAAAGAAGTTGACTGGAAAGAATGGGCAAATGACCGCGTTAATGATATTAAAGCTGATGGTCAGAGAATAGTTGAAGAATTTGAAGCTATTAAGGCACTTGATGCCGAAGGCAAGAAAGATCTTCTTCTTAATGGTGAAAAGCACCTCGGACGTCTTTATCGCAAGGGCGCAATGGCAACAGTGCGTCGTGAGTGGAGAGGCGTTAAGGATACCATCGTTGACTTCGACGGTTGGGTTCGTATGTGGGGCGTTCTCCTTTCAACATTCTCAAAGGATCTCATTCCTGCACTTAACACCACACTGTGGTATCGTTGGATGATTTCCTATGTATGCTGCATCAACTTCCTTGATAAGAATATCATGGGCTTAAGAGGTGCAAACCTCAAGATGAGCCATGCGCTTTTACGCGATGTTTTCCGTTATGTTGCTGAGAACCTTGTCATCATGGCAAAATGTGATGAGAAGAACGGCAATAACAAGACTCTTAACAGCAAAGTCGTTCTTATAGACGAAATGACTATGGGACAGATTATGTGCGGATTCCCCGATCTCGTAGGTGTTCCTTATCAGCTGTTCCCGGTATTCCTTGTATCTGAAATAGACCAGCTTACATGTGTTCCTTACATTGATGCTGTTGAGTCCTTCGGACTTCCTGCAGATACATGCCCTGTTCCGTCATCTGAATGCGGTGCTTTGGTTATTGATGCTCTGCCTCATATGGGTAGCTGCTTCATTTCCTCATCCATGCCTTGTGATGGTTCAACAATGGCATCTTCTTACTTCTCAAGACGTTTCCCCAATGTTCCTGTATTCCACCTCTGCTTCCCTGTACGTTACATGGATGAAGAGACAGTACAGATGGGTGCTGACGATATCAAAGCCTGCATTAAGTTCATTGAAGATACCACAGGTGCAAAATGGTCATGGGATAATTACTTTGCCTGCATGAAGCGTTTCAACAAGGAAACAGATTATGAGCTTCAGAAGTGGGAAGTAAACAAGAGTGCTTATCCTCAGCTCCTCGGTCCTTGCTATGAGCTGTTCCGCAAGTGGAACTACGAAATGGATGGCGGTGCCGATCCTCGTGTTCTTACTACATGCGAAAAAGTCAATGACATGCTCATGAAGGCATATGAAGCCAAGGAAGAACCGTATCCTGGAAAGATGAAGTACAGAGCAATTGTTTGGTCTTGCCCTGCTCACTACTATGCAAACCTTTCCAACTGGGCTGCAAACTGCTGGGGAATCAATGTGCTTGTTGAGATGGAATCTCTCAACTTTACAAAGCACCTTGAGACAGAAGATAAAGAAGAAGCTCTTCGCGACCTCGCTCGTCTCTATGAGCGTATGGTTATGCGTCGTCATACTAACGGCGGTTACCAGAACGTTGTTGACGAACTCTGGCGTCAGTGCGAAGACTGGAATGCAAAACTCATCATTATGTATCAGAACGTTGCATGCAAGAACATGGCTACTGTTCAGGGTATTCTTGATGACGAAGGCCGTAAGAGAGGCTACCACCTCATTTGGGTTGAGCATGATCTTATGGATCCGCGTACCGTTTCCCGTCGTACAATGCGTGATAAGATCTCCGAGTACATGCGTACTGTTATGCATGCAGAGCCTGTTGATCCTTCACTCGTTGAGTTTGACGATGAAGTATGTATGTAATTAAAGATTTTAAGGAGTAAATTAACATGAAGTATTTTGGTGGTTGTGACGTTGGTTCAACATTCACAAAAGCTGTTATTCTTGACGAGAACGGCA
>R06__coassemble_563_pt1 | contig 13527 bp, 7 predicted proteins | sample R06__metabat2_high_PE_044 | metagenome-assembled genome bin R06
CTTCATCTGCAAATTCCACGTCGCCTTCAAGTGATATCCATTTGTCAAACTGCATGCCATCCGGTATATCATCTTCTGTTATATTTATACTTACTGTCTCGCCTTCGGCTGCTTCCGGTCTGTCTGCTGTACCATTTATTACATTGATTGCGTACTCTTCTATTGGACTCTCTATCGGTATGAGCTTGGCTTTTACCGTTACTTCCTTTGCAGGCATGATAAACGTCGTCTCAGTTTCACCTTCATCTGCAAATTCCACGTCGCCTTCAAGTGATATCCATTTGTCAAACTGCATACCATCCGGTATATCATCTACAGCTACAATTATTCTTACTGTATCATCTTGAGGGGCTTCATCCTTGTCGGCCATGCCGTTAATTACATTTATCGGATACTCTTCAACCGGGCTTTCAAGTGGTATAAGCTCTGCCTTTACCGTTACTTCCTCCTCAGGCATAATAAACGTTGTCTCAGATGCTTTATCATCAGCGAAGCTCACATTTCCTTCAAGCGATACCCATTTGTTAAATTGCATGCCGTCCGGTATGTCCTCTGCATTTACGCTTACGCTTACAGTCTCACCTTTGGCAGCTTTATCCTTATTGGAGCTTCCGTTAATTACATTAATCGAATATTCTAAAGGTTTTTTTCTGTTTGTGAATATGGATGTGCCCGCTTTATCCTCAACGGAATCCGTCCAGCTGACAACTGCAATACACTTTGCTAAGGGTTTTCTGTATTCCACATACACCTTTACATCCGACACATGGTCATCATAGGAAATTTCCTCCGACTCCGGTATTACCTGGTGTATGCTGAATTTGTAAGTCGTTCTGTTCTTTAAAAGGCTTTTACCGGGTATTTCAAAGGAATCGGATGAATTTGCTTTCAGTTTTATATTCTGCGTAAATGAGCCCTCATCCGTCTCACCCTCAAGCACAAATTCAAAATCCTCTTCCGTATCAATCCCGACCACATTAAGCCTTAGTGGCAAAAGCACTTGCTCACTACACTTATAAACATTGATTTCAACCTCAGTAATACCTGTTTTTTCATTGAAGTTAGGCTCTTCTGACTTGACAACATATTCCGGGTCATCAGTGTTTAGTAATATATTATATGAGTATAATATATTATTTTCATCCGCAATAGGCAGATTTGAGTAACCATTTCGCGACTTATCAAAAACAGCTTCCGGAATTTCCGTATCGTTTCTATACAGTCTCAGTTGTTCGCTGTTTTTTTGTATGTAGCTGATGTCATTGGTTTTCGTGATCATAGCCGAAGTCTGTTTAGTAAACTTAAAGTCATAATTCGATTGCTGTTTTGTGTAGCCGGTAAAAGATGGCATTGTCGCAATATATGTAATTTCACTGCCATCGTCAGTATAAGAGGGCAGACATATGGTATATTCATTGCCTTCCCATGTCATATTGCTGAGGTCTACTTCCTCACCCTCCTGATCATCAACAATCGGAATAATCTTTATTTTTTTGTTTTCCTCAGTATGATCCTTTTCAATACCATCTATCCATATTATTCTTCCGGATACCCATGTGTCGCCTTTTATTTTGTCGTAGATTAGATAGAAGTGGTAGCATATTATCCCGTCTTCATCAATGTCAGTTGTCATCTGCACCTTATATGCATAGCCGTCTAGCTTCATATCTTCAGCTTTTTTAAAGATATATTCGGCGGCTGTTTCTTCATCAACATACAGCGGGAGCATGCATGTTTCAGAGGTCCAAATTTTTGCGGATCCGGATGTGGTTTCTGAGTCTTTATCTGCAGTGAATAAAATACTTTCCCCGTCTTTTGATGTAACCGTTACAGTTCGGCTTGTAATCTCCTCCGGTGGTTCCTTGTTCCAGACCACACTAAAGTCAGCTTTACCGTTAAGAACATAGGTAACCTCATTATCCTTCTGCGTTGTCTTTATGTAATGACCATTTAAAAGAGTATCGCGGTAAACATATGAGCATTCAAATTCCAGACCCTGGAAATCAAAGGCCTGAGTATAATACTCAATGCTTGTTGTATTTTTCTCCGTTATAAGATACTTGGAAAAAGAGACATAATCCTTCATATCAGGGTGAGCCGTTGTATATTTGTTCATCTCTATCGGCAACATGCTTCCTGACCCATCAGAGAGGAGCGTATCACGTCTGCTAAAGTAATCGTTTCCGTCCCACCAATGAATTGTTCCCTTGACAAGTTTTTTTGATTCTCGACCATGAACCTCAACAACTATTCTTGGTCCTGTTTTTCCCTCCTTGATTTCAGAATGCAGTGTGTAATTCGCCGTTTCTTTATTGTAGATAAGTACACGATTGAGAGTATAACTATACTGTGAGCCCGTTCCTTCCTTCGCCCCAGATGGTAAATTGACAACTTTTGTCTCATAATAGCGTTTTCCGTCATCATCATATTTCACTTCGAAGTCGCTTAAATGAGCTGTATAGTCTGTTGTATAGCTAAATACGGTATATTTAGTATTTCCCGGATTGCGTATAAATTCTATTCCTCGACAAATATCGTTGAACGCATTGTTATCCTGAGGTTCTTTGAACCACTCGGAGACCTCTTCGTCAATCACAAACTGTATCTCCAGTGGAAATTCTGTAGTGATTTTCTCTATCTTAGCTGTTTCTGTAATTATTCTTCCGCACCATTTGCCATCTCGCACCTGATACTCATCGCTCATATTAGTATCTAACTGCGTCAGCTGGAACACTTCGTTTTCAATTTCAACGGTATACTCGAAACGAGTACCATCCTCCGAATACAATGGTAGTCCTATTATTGTGATTTCCAGATTATTTCCGTTTTTTTCTAGGTGCAGCTTGTCATCTAAAAATTCAAGCTCAGTTTTTTCGTCGCCTGATTTCTGAAACACCTTCAGACAATCTTTCGTGAAATATATAAAATATGGAGATTCCGCGCAGTCAGAAAAATCCAAAGAGGCGTAGTAATTGGTACATCCTGTATTTGAACTTATAATTCCCTTTATTGGATCATCTTCTCCAATCCAATCCTGAAAAATCCATCCGTATCTTACTTCGGAAAGATATGAGCTGTCACCGAAACTCCGCTTCAGTTCTTTGTAAACATATGGTAAATCGCCTATTGGCCCTGCATTTGCACTGTAATAAGCCAGTTTAACCTGAGGGTTTCCCATTTTCCCGTCTTCATTATCGTAATTTTCTTTGGTGAAAATGTCATTATAGTAAGCTGCGGTTTTATTCGAATACAGGGGATCTCCGGAGTTGTGGGCATTGAAAAATTTTGTAAGATATGACTTTTTCTCTGACAAGGTCGCTGAATAGTGGTCCTCATATTTCGTAACCGGTCTCGGCTCATCTTTCAGGCAAAGTACAACACATTTTCCTCTCACCTCTCCAAGTGTTGGCACAGCTGATTGGGATTTATAATATTCGAAATTTTCATAGTAGTACGGAGATTCTTCTGCTGCCTGCTTAATAAGCTTAACTGTTTTGTCCGGGTAAATTATGCTCTCATCATTGAGCATAACAACAACAGTTTCCGTAGGATGTGCCTTCAGAAAACTTTCAACCTGCTTTAAAGCCCTGTCAATTGTTAAAATGCTACCATCGCTGTCAAGCATGGGAAGCTTATGATTAACCCATAGTTCAAACGGGTTGTTTTCCCCCAGATAGCAACCTCCGCGAAGATCTAGAACTCTGACACCATTATTCAACTGATCCGGTATGCTCAGTGTCTGTGTCTGAGCAAAGTCTGCGGTGAAGTGTCTTAGCAGAATATAAAGTCCCGGAAAGGCAATTAATATCTTGTCTATTGGCATTGGATTAAAGCATCCTGCATCATGTGAGCCCAGCAAATTAAGTCTGGATATAGGTGTCTCATCCGGCATATAGCTGAGCCACTCTCTCAAATTTATGCTCTCAACACCGTTAGCTATATATTCACTTTCTTCTGCACCGCTTCCCAGCGTATCCGCATTCGCGGTCGCCGGGAACATGCCAATACACATTGTAATAATTAGCAATAAAAGTAATAAATTCTTTGCTCTTCTCATCTTCTTCTCCAAAAAGCTTTTTTGCAGTGTTATTTCGTCTTTCCGTTTTCTTATAATAAATTATATGCTCTATCTATTTTTCCTTCAAGTAAAAAAGAGAGGTGGCTTTCATCCCCGCAGCAAGCTACGGGGTTTTCGCCGCCAATTTATAACCTATCTGCAAAAATACTTTGATACCTATCATCACGCCGTGAACTACACGGCAATTAAATTACCGAGAATTCCCGCTTAACATTCTAAAAATTAGATTATACCTTTTGCTATGTCACTTATTTTCTGTAGACTTATAGTCTGCAGAATGAGAACATAAATTCTATGAGGTGATATCCATGGATATAATCAAGATTTTTGGGAAGAATGTTAAATATTACAGGATGAAATCCGGCTTGTCACAGGAAGATTTGGCAGATGAATGCGGACTTCATAGAACATATATCAGCGAAATTGAACGATTTAAGCGGAATGTATCACTTGAAAATGTTCAACGCATTGCCGAAGCTTTTAATATTGATGCATATGAACTGTTAAATCCTCAGATACAGTTAAAGCAGCTGCGTAGTGAACGTATTCCCGGAACAGTCCAACCTTTTTATGTGTTTCAGGGCAGCACTTTTAACATGGAATATTCCGGTGGATATATTTGGGCGCCCAAATATAATTCAGCAGGGCAGTCCATGCATCACTGGGACAAATTGCTCGATGTTTGCGAAGGTGATATTATTATTCATGGTGCGGATGCCCGTATCAAGGCTATAAGTATTGCGAAGGGAAGCTGTTACGACAGTACCAAACCGGGAGATTTCAATCCTGATATTTGGGAAAATAACGGACGCAAAATAGACTGCCAGTACTACAAACTGTCAGCACCTATAAAAACCTCTGATTTCATCCACGATATCTTAAAGTATTGCAACGTAAAGTATGCCCCGTTTGGTTCTAATGGAAATGGCAACATGGGATATCTATATGATATAAACAGAGACCTTGCTAAAATCTTCATCAGAGCATGCATTGAAAAGAACAATCAGCTTTTGGAAATAGACACTTTAACCGACTTTCTGAATGAAGATGAGTAGCTAACTTATAATCTTAAGTCAATAAACAGCAGACCAAAAAGAGCAAATCTCTTAATATGGTCTGCTGTTTATTATCAGCTTTGTAGCAGCTCCAATCTTTCTATCCCGACTGATCGCAACATGTCATAAACCGGATTCATTTCAGGCGTATCGGGAACAAATATGACGAACCCGTCACGACCCCTCGTAAGCAGCACCCTGTAGCTGTTTCTCCTGTATGTGTTAACATCGCTGTCATATGCTTCACTTTTTTTATACCGCTCCCATTTTTCGCCATCCCATAGCATGTCGTTGCTCCAGCCTATAAGCGGCATATCTATCTCAAGGCCCTGACAGTGAAATTCTGTTGCTGTCTTATCAAGTGCACAGCAAGATTTTGGATGGTCAACCTCGGCGTTAAACCATTTCCCGACAGTCCAAAGACCGAGTGCACCATTAAATGAGTTGTCCATTCCGAATTGGGGCAGAATATTTCCTTTTGACGATGCAATCATGCCATATCTTTTTGTACTTTCCCCGGAATATCTTTGTCTGAGATATCTCTTTGCATGGTCAAGATTTCGTGTAATATACATGTTGAAACCTTGCTCTTTAATATTCCCGGATAAATCTTTTGCCGTCGCTATATCCCCGGCTACAATTGCGTTTGCAAATGTGCTTACATCTCCTGCAAGATGCGTTCTTAAAGATACTGACAAATTGAGTGATGCCCTGTTTTTATCCTCTATAATTTTCTTATTGGGGAAAACTGAAGCTATTTTATCCGGACATATAATTTCCCAGCTTTTATCTCCTGAATTGTCTATTGCAGTATTCCATTGGGAAATTCCGGCATTTTCTCCTTTATGGATTTCCTGTCCTTCTCCAACCAATACCAGTAGCACGCACCATTCCAGTCGCTTTGAACAAAGCTCCATGATAACATCCGGTTCTGACTTGCTTGTATTCCTCTTATCAGACATTTGTTTTTGGTCCCAGGCACGCTGACCCTCATCAAATACAACGATATTGTTTCTAAAATCAGGTGCTCCGTTTGCCAGATACTGATTTACAACCTTGTGAAGGTCCTTTACGAATACTCCACTGTGCAGTGCCTCTGTCAATACTGCCACCAACGGCCCATTTCCGGATAAATACACTGAATTCACATTATCATAATCCTTGCAAATGTCATATACATACTGCAGTCCCAGAAATGTCTTGCCGGCACCCGGAACTCCTGTAACAAAAGCCACAACATGTTTTTTATTGTCTTTTGCATACTGGCTGACATTTTTAAGGCATTCAATTGCCTGTGGAATGCAGGTACTGCTTACTCTTCGAATATTTGGAAGCTCTTCATTCTTTACAAAAAGCTTTGCCGCCTCAACTATTGTAGGCAATGGTTCATAATTTGAGTCCATCCATTTGGTAATATCTTCATCAGTATTACCAGTTGAAACGATGCTCTTTATTACAGATCCCAGATCATTTCCAGAGCATATAAGCGTGCCTGTCTCCGGATCCACATCCATTGGTATGCCGCTTCCGCCTGTTATTACGAGGATTGCAGATATCTCTTTATTTCTCGATTCATAATGGTATTCTCGAATATCTCTCGCATATGCGGCGGTTTGATCGATATCAGCATTATAAACCGTAAACTTTTGTTTAAACTCAAGGATTATAACCTGCTCATGACTTACAAGGACGACATCAGGGCGTCTTCCCGATTCATACGGCAGAATATATTCAAAAACAATATTGAATTTAGAGTAATCCTCGGCAATTTCAGGAAGCTGTTTTTTCAGCACACGAAAGCAGTCTTTCCAAGCACCAATCTGGGGATTCCCAAGTGGCAGAGTCAAGTTTGCAGCAAATGCATTTTGCATAAGCTGAAGCCATTGAGTCTCATTTTCTTTTAGAAATTCCTTAATTGGGGCAGCATAACAGCAGCGTTTGTTTGATATATTCATAGTGTTGCCCTCACTCGGGCAGCACCATATTCTTCTGACGTGTCTTTAATGGCAACACTATAAATTTTTAGCTCTAATTTTGTTCTGATACAGTATGTTTTTTGACAAAGCTGCAAGTTCTTTAATTTCATAGCTTCACCCCTTTGTAAACTGCTCTTGAATTATCATTGAGCAAACAAATGGGCTAGTCTACAGAATATAAGTGACACACGACTATCATAAATACCGGTTTTTATAAGTAAAAATGCTGTTTTCCGATATTTTATCTTCGGAAAACAGCATTTTTAATGCAATGTCACTCGACTATATGAGTTATGATCGATAATTTCTTTCACTGTCCGTCATGTATTATACGATATTGAGGTGCAACACTATATAATGTTTCAGCTCTTTGCCGTACAATTTTTCTGAGATCAAAATTTCCTTTGCGCATACACCATTCATAACATGAGTAATAAGCAATATCGACACCAAGCGGTGCAATTTCTTCAGCAGGTTCCGGGCTGAGGATGATTCCGGACTTCTGACAATTTTCCGTAAGTCGGACCATCCACTCATCTACGGTATGAGTCGTACCAAGAATATCAAGTTCACCCTGCAGTTCAAGACGGAAAAGGGCGCCCGTAACTTCGGGTCCGAAATCAATTACAATGCTCAAATAACGATTACAAAGTATCAGCATTCTTTCAAAGTCATTCGCAGCAGCAATAAAATCGCCGAAAAACTCATCTTGATCAAGCCGTGCATCTGATACTATTTTAAGGATTATCTCCTTTTTATCATGGAAGTTAAGATAAAATGTTGAGCGCGCAATTTTTGCCTCTTTGCATATATCACTGACAGACGTTTTTTCATACCCCTGATTTCTAAACAGGTTTATAGCTGCTTTTATTATTTTTTTCTGATAATTTGTGCTCTCTTCTGCCATAAAATCCCCCTTCGAACAATATGTCCATATTATATGGACATTATATTTTATTCTGTCTTTAATTTCAAATATATTTTCATTTCAGTAGTCAAAGACGCATCTTCATTTTTGTGAGTTTTTTAAAATCTTTTTTTGAGGATTGAACATTTTTTATCTGTTTTGTATCATAAAAACGATATTTGTTAATTGAGTGTCGATGTAAAAACAACAAATCCTACGTTGAAAGATATATTGGAGGAATCTGAAAATGGGGCAATGGAAAAAGACCTGGTGTAATCTTTGTGCGGTTACATGTGGTCTTGAAATGGAAATAGAGAACGGCAAAATAGTAAGTGTAAAACCGGATATAGATAGTCCGAGGAGCAAAGGATACTGCTGCAGAAAAGGTCGAACTGCAAAGTATTTTATAGAAAAAGGCGAACGTATTTTGTACCCTCGAAAGAAAGTCGGAGATCACTACGAACGAATTTCATGGGAACAGGCTTACAAAGAAATAGCTGAGAAAATGAATTATATTCTATCTCTGCACGGTCCACGCTCACTTGCATTTATAGGGTGCGGTACGACGTCCCAGTCAACACCGGCCGCTACCGCAAAACCTTTGGCAGATGCTGTTGGTACACAGTATATGTTCAATCCGATAGGTGTTGAATTTTTGGGCAACTGGTGGAGTCATGGAAGAATTCTGGGAGACCAGTTTCACTGGCTTGAACCCGATGACAGAAATTCCGAAATGATAATCTACTGGGGAAGCAACGCCTATGTCTCACATCAGATGCCAGGCGCAAAAAAGACATGCAGAGAGTATTCTGAAAATCCTGACAAAACTGTTGTGGTTGTTGACCCGAGACTTTCAGAAACTGCACGAATGGCAGATATTCATATTATGCCATCTCCCGGTTCTGATGCTCTTTTCCTTCGTGCACTTATAGCTATTATTATAGAAAAAGGCTGGGAACATAAGGATTTCATATCCCGCAATACTGTTGACTGGGATAAAACGAGAAAATGGTTTGAAAACCTGGATATAGATGAGTATCTTCGTGTATGTCATATTCCCCGCAGCCAGGCAGAACAATTTGCATATCTTCTCACAAGCAAAAAATGGGGCATGCACGAGGACCTTGGTATATTCTTCGGACGTCATTCGACAATCAGCTCATATCTGTGCCTTATTCTAATGATAATATGCGGAGTTGCACTTGTTAAGGGTGGATGTGTTCCGCCCGAGAGAGTAATTGACCTTCCGAATTCGGATGAAACGAATCCAAAAACTTGGCGCACTCCAAATACCAATCGTTTCCCCGTAACATGCATTTTCCCCGAGGGAGTTGTTGCAGACGAAATACTTGGGAAAAACCCCGACAGAATAAGAATGGTAATTTCAACTCTTTCAAATCCGATGAGGAGTTATCCCGATTCCCAGAAGATGGAAGAGGCGCTGAAATCTCTGGATCTTTTCGTTGCGATAGACTGTCAGGAAACGGAGTGCACAGCAATTGCCGATTATGTGCTGCCAAGTACAAGTGCATATGAGGGCAACGGAGACTTTGGCATTTTTACCCTTAACTATCCGGAGGTTGTTTTCGGAAGCAGGAAAAGGGTTGTCGAGCCTCTTGGAGAAGCCAAGGAAGACGCCATGATTTTTGCAGAGCTCACTCAGGCGATGGGGCTCTTGCCCGAAATTCCACAGTGGCTCTTTAAAGCTGCTGAAGATGCGGTAATCGACGGTGACAGGATAAAGTATTTTACAAAAGTTGCGCTTTGGTTTGCCTGCGGTCACATGAAATATTTCGGTATGGCAGCAACTGTTATCGCGCTTACTCTCGGTAAGGCAATGGGCTCTGCAGCAAGAGCTATGAGCTGGGGAGGAATGCTGCTAAGTCATCTCCCCGAAAATGCAATTATGGATGTGAAACCCGATTACAGACAGCATCCTGTTCTTTCCAGACTTCCAATATTCGATAAATTCTGTTTGATGGATGCAGCCTTCAAACTTGTCGACAATCATCCGGAAGGTGCTGTAATTGCTCACAGTGATGAGGACAATCTTCTCAAGCGCCATATCAAGCACAAAGATGGCAAAATGCATTTATGGTGCGAGGAGATTGAAAACGCTCTTTCACTCATTACCCCTGAAGCTGAGGAACCGGCACTTGAGCTCAAAGATGGCAACAACATGATTCTTTCAGCCGGCCGTCACTCGGATGCCGGAATGAACAGCGGAATGAGAAATCCTGCAACGTATAAATACCGCCAACCTTATGTGCTTGCCCTCAATCCGGAAGATGGTGCCGATATGGGCATTGCAGATGGTGAAACCGTGCGTGTTTCAACGAAAAAGGGCTCAATAGATATACCTGTTGAATATACATGGCAGGCTGCAAGAGGTTACTGCCTTATACCTCATTATTTTGGGCTTAAATTCAAAGGTGAGTGCTACGGCATGCATATAAATTATCTTACTGACAGTAAAGACATAGATGAAATTACAGGAAATGCCAAATGGCGTTATACTCCGTGCCGAGTTGAAAAAATCGTCTGATTAAATGTCACATACTTTGGATTGTCCGATAATCAAGGGAGAAAAATTATGAATATAATCATAAATGGTCAAAAATATACAGTATCAGACGGCATTACTGTTCTAGAAGCAGCGAAGGAGTGCGGTGTATATATTCCCACTCTTTGTGCATATGAGGGCATGGCTCCGAAATGTGCATGCGGACTGTGTATTGTAGATATAGACGGTAAAGAAAAGCTTGCATGTGCAACAAAAATAACAGAAGGGCTTGTCATTACGACCGATTCTGAGGAACTATTTCTTAAACGCAGACATATTATTCAGGAAATATTTCATCAGCACAGCGTGGACTGTCATCATTGTCTGAGAATAGGCTCAACAAAAGTCAAAGATTTCGATCCGAAATTTTGTCGCGACTGTTATTTCTGTGACTGCGTCAGAGATGGTTTCTGCGAGTTACAGCAGAAAGCTCTTGAGTTTGGGATTGATGAACTTCCATTTGAAATTCGAGATCATGATTTCAAAGTCGATGATTCTACCGGAAGCATAATATTGAATGCAAACAAATGCATCAAGTGTCGTCGTTGCACGGATGTCTGCAAGGTACAGGGTGTAGGCATACTAGGAATTGTAAATACCGAAAACGGCAAAACGGTTGGCGCAAAAAATTCTCTTTTCGATGATGGCTGCATACGCTGTGGTCGGTGCGCAGATGTATGTCCTACAGGCGCACTTTTTATGAAAGAGCATATAGATGAAGAGATTTACTTTGCTCATCAGTATGGCGTCAAAACCGCCGCTTTAGTCAGCAGGGATATTATAAAACCTCTTGAGAAGCTCTTTGGAGTGAAAGAGGGCAGCTTTACATATGAGCAGATTGCGGACGGTCTTCATAAAATAGGCATTGACCACGTTTTCAGTGAAGATAGTATTGTGAAAATGGTGCATAATATGGCATCTCAGATGGTTTCAGATATGTCCGGAGGAAAATGTATAATCCTGACCGATGACTTTGCTGTTAAGAACTATCTTGAAGCAAATTTCTCTGATCTTAAAGATAATTTTTTGTTCTATTCAAACTCTCAGAAAATATTCGGAGATTATATGCACGCCAACTATCCCGGTATCAAGCTATACAGCATATCATGTCGTAATTCATTCGGAGCTGAGGCATATGAAACGAAAGATGTTGACTACTTTATTAATGAGCGTGAGCTTTACAGGATTTTCCTTCGTACCGGTGTAAATCCTGCAAGACGCTTCGGAACTGCATTAGAGGAACTTTTCGGATATGAAAACGCTGGCAGTTTCAATGCACTGTTTTTATCTGAAAAGTGGGATCTCTCCAAAGAAGCTGAGCAAACTGTTATTGTAGAAAACGGCAAAGAATATTCTGTCTGTATATGTCATAATATAGGACAATTCAAAAAAGTTGCTGAGGATTTGGACAAATACAACATAATTAAAATTACAGGATAGGAGGAAAGTAAGATGAGCGAAAATATTATCTACTGTTATTCGGGGTCCGGAAACTGTCTCGACATGGCAAAAAACATTGCTAAATGTTTGGGCAATACCGACATAGTCTTGATGCGTAAAGCTCCCGTTACAACAGATGCAACATCATATAAAAGAGTTGGTTTTGTATTTCCCTGCTATGGTGGAGGTCTTCCCGGCGATGTTGAAAAATATGTTAAAGGGCTTAAGCTCAGCAGAGAATCATATAAATTCGGTGTCGTTCAGTATGCCGGATATATGGGTTGCGGACTTTATAAAATAGACAAGATTGTAGGTCTTGACTACTGGGATAAGATATCTCAGCACTGCTCGTGCATATGGCTTATGCCACATAATCTGACACTGCCTCCTGTGTCTGTGGAAAAATCCCAGAAGAGGAGTGAAAAAGCATCTGCACGAGTTGCTCTTGCAGCCAAGCAAATGAAAAAGTCCGAGAAAAAGCCTCCTAAAAACGCAGTCAATGCCGCGGAAAGTGCAGCTTTCGGCAATTTGAACAAGCTTATAAACAAAAAAATGAGCGTAAACAGCAACTGCATCGGATGTGCAACATGTGTAAATCTCTGCCCAAGAGAAAACATTCAAATCGTTGGAGGAAAAGCCTGCATAGGCAGCAATTGCATTGGATGTATGTCCTGTGTAGAATATTGCCCTAAAGAAGCGATAAATGTTGGCAAAGTTACTATTAAGCGAGAAAGATATCACAACAAAAATATAAGTGCTCGTGACCTTACGGAATCTATTATACATATAGATTGACATTAAATAATCTCTGATGGTTTCATTGGCTCAAAATGTATCCGCCGTAATTCTCTCCGGGGGGAACTCATCAAGGATGGGGACTTGCAAGGCAGATCTTATCTGGGGTGAAAAAACGCTACTCCAGCACCAGGTCGACAAAATAAAACAGCTTGGGATAACGGATATTATAATTTCCGGATATGCGTCTCATATTGAAGGCACAAGATTTATAGAAGATATCTATCTCGGAAAAGGACCTCTTAGCGGAATTCACGCAGGCCTTGACGCCGCTTTACACCCCCATTGTCTTGTAAGTGGAATAGATACTCCGCTTGTTCCGGAAAACGCTATTTTAAATCTTATTGAGACACACCTGAAACAATCCTTGCCTGCTACAGTGTTTGCTCACAATGACAATATTGAACCTATAATAGCTGTGTATGACAGTTCTCTCTGCTCTTTGGCCGAGCAAATATTATCAGGCGAAAATGTGTCAGTAAGGCAGCTTCTAAATCGTGGTGGATTTTCAAGATACTTTTTTGAAGGAGATGAGTCTTTACTGCTGGACTGCAATACTCCGGATGATTTTCTAAAAGCACAGTCATTCATTACGACGAATTGATCTCATCACTGTTCGAGATTATCAGCAGGACAATTAAATCTCAAATTGAAAATCGGCTCGGCAAACATTCCGTTATTTGGAATACTGCCAGGCCGATTTTTTCTTTATA
>R06__coassemble_570_pt1 | contig 13419 bp, 14 predicted proteins | sample R06__metabat2_high_PE_044 | metagenome-assembled genome bin R06
CAGCTTGCATACGGCATGAGAATTCCGGGAACCAAAGGCATGCAGTCACCGGGAGTTCCGAACTTCGTATTCCAGCATACGGATGAGTTCTTCCCCAACGACCTTGAAGATCTCGAGAAGAAACTTAAGAAAAATGAACTTATTGGCGGAACTGCTGCTGTTTACATAGAGCCGATAGGCCCTGAGAGCGGTACAAGACCAGTTTCAAAGGAATTCGTCAAGGGCTGCGAGGAACTTGCACATAAGTACGGAGCACTTCTTGTATGCGATGAAGTTGTTTCCGGTTTCAGAATAGGACTCTCCGGTGCTCAGGGTTACTTTGGAATAGATCCTGACCTTACAATTTTCGGAAAGATTGTGGCCGGCGGATATCCGGGAGCCGGCGGCGTAGGCGGACATAAAGATGTAATGGCTCACCTTGGAGCAGGACTTGATGCATCCGGTAAGAAAGTAAAGAAGGCAATGTGCGGCGGTACAATGGCAGCAACACCTATTTCATGCGTTGCAGGCTATACAGTAATTAACGAAATCGAGAAGAGAAATGCATGCGAAGTTGCAGGACGCATGGGCGACAGGCTCACCAAGGGACTTCAGGAGAGCATAAAGAAGTATAATCTCCCGTTTGTTGCATTCAACCAGGGCTCCGTATGCCACCTTGACAGCGTTGGAACAATGCACTTCAAGATAGACTGGTCCAAGCTCTGGACTGTGCCTCAGGTGCTCAAGCAGACAGATATTCGCCGTAAGGAAATGGAGCATATAGGTGCAGCTTATATGGCAGAAGGCATTGTAACTCTAGCAGGTTCAAGACTTTATACAAGCGCTGCATATACAGAGAAAGATATAGATGATGTTCTTTTAAGATTTGACAGAGTCTTTGCAAACTGCGGAAAAGCCGATGTATAACGAAAGTGAAGCAAGAGACCTCATTATAGAGGCAGGTCATAAGCTTATAGAAAAAAAGCTTATTGCAAGAACCTGGGGGAATATAAGCGCAAGGGTGAGTGATAATGAATTCGTTATTACGCCCTCAGGAAGAGCTTACGAGACTCTATCCGGGGAGGAACTTGTCAAGGTTAAAATAGACAGCCTTGAGTATGAAGGAAACTTAAAACCTTCAAGCGAGAAGGGACTGCATGCAGCATGCTATGCACTTAGACCGGACTGTGACTTTATAATACATACCCATCAGCACTATGCATCCGCAATTTGCGCAGAAGGAAAAAGCGTTAGCTTTGCGCCGTGTTCAAAGTACGGCCTTTCCGGAACAAAAACTCTGGCTAAAAATGTGGCAAAGGCTGTAAAGAAAAATCCGAGCAGCAAGATGTTCCTTATGACAAAGCATGGAGCACTTGTGCTGGGAAAGAGTTTCAGCGAGGCATTTTCTCTTGCAGAAGAGCTTGAAGATAAATGTAAGGCACTTTTTGATAAGGAAAAGCATGCTCCCATAAATGGAATATGGCTTGATGACTATGCACAGATGTTTTCAGCTAAAGGAAAGCCAAACGATGGCGAAGATGAAGAGGCAATAAAACTTGTCAAAAGCAAAAACGAAGCAGCTGCATCATATGTAAAAAAGGCAAAACCCATTAACTTTTTCATAGCACTTCTTGAACATACGGTATACTCATTAAAATATTCGAAACTGAAGGATAAAAAATAATATGACTTACGTACTGGCTTATGATATAGGGACAACCGGCGTAAAAACCTGCATTTTCGGTATAGATGACAGAATCAGACTTATAGCCGGGGCAAGTGAAGGATATCCCCTTTATATTCTTCCGGATGGTGGTGCTGAGCAGGATGGAGACGACTGGTGGAAGGCAATGTGCTCATCAACAAAGCAGGTTCTTAAAAAAACCGGCATAGACAAAGATGAGATAGCCGGAATTTCGTTCTGCAGTCAGATGCAGGGACTTATACTTGCAGATAAAGACGGCGTACCTGTACATAGACCCATGAGCTATATGGACCAGAGATCCACAAAACAGGTTAAAAAGTGGATGTCATACGGACCTCAGGTAGCAGGTGCCAATATTTTAAAACTTATACCCAGCCTTATTATAACGGGAGCTGTAACTTCATCTGTAAAAGACCCGGTTTTTAAATTTAAATGGATAGAAGAAAACGAACCTGAAAATTTCAAACGTGCTTATAAATGGCTTGATGTAAAGGATTACCTCACAAGCAGATGCACCGGAAGATTCACAATGACTGAAGATTCTGCCTTTGGAACCCTTATTTATGATACAAGAAAGGGACATGAAGGCTGGTCGAAGACCATGTGTAATATGTTTGATATTAACCCGGATATTCTGCCTGAGATTATAAAGTCAACAGATGTAGTCGGACCGCTAAGTGAAAAGGCGGCATCAGAACTCGGCCTTAAAGCAGGCACACCTGTATTTGGAGGCGGCGGAGACAGCAGCCTCATAGGAGTAGGTGCAGGATGCACAAAGCTTGGTGATACGCATATCTATTCCGGAACATCGGGCTGGGTAATCACAGTTGTGGATAAGCAGATGGTTGATGTAAACGCTATGATTGCTGCAATTACAGGTGCTCAGAGCGGGAAATTCAACTATTTTGCTGAGATGGAAACTGCAGGAAAATGTCTCGAGTGGGTAAAAGATCATCTTGCATTAGATGAGATTGGCATTTATCTTGAGAAAAAGCATGTTGCTGAGGAGTACGAGACAAAATACACAAGCCTTTATGATTATCTGACGGATGTAATAAAAGATGTACCGCCGGGATCCGACGGCGTAATATTTACCCCTTGGCTTCATGGCAACCGCTGCCCGTTTGAAGATCCAAACTCCACAGGAATGTTCTTCGGGCTTAAGCTTGAAACCGGTAAAACCGAGATGATAAAGGCTGTTCTGGAAGGCGTGTTCTATCACCTCAGATGGATGCTTGAATGTCAGGACTCAAAAATAAAGACATCTGATCCCATAAGATTTGTAGGCGGAGGAGCACTGTCGGCAGTATCTTGCCAGATGCTTGCAGATATCTTGGGAAGAACTGTTGAGACGGTTGACTCTCCTCAGAATGTCGGAGCGGTTGGCGCTGCAACTGTTGCAGCTGTGGGACTTGGAATTATAGACTCAATTGAAGATGCCGGGAAATATATTCCTGCAACTGCCACATACCTTCCAAATATGGAAAACCATGAGGCATATGAAAAGTACTATCAGACATTTAAGCAGTTATATTCCTCCAACAAAAAGCTTTATAAAAAGATTAAGGGGTGCTGAGCTCTATGAAAAATAAAGAATTGTGGCGTACCATAAAATTTGTTCTGTTTAGCGCGAGCGCAGGGCTTATAGAGATAGTTTCGTTTACCCTCTTGAATGAAATCCTTAATTTGCCTTATTGGGTAAGCTATCTTATAGCATTGGTGCTGTCTGTTGTGTGGAACTTTACATTCAATCGTAAGTTCACATTTAAATCAGCAGGAAATGTACCAAAAGCAATGATGCTTGTAGCACTTTTCTACCTTGTATTTACACCTGCAACCACGTGGCTTGAAAATACACTTACAGGTATCGGCTGGAATGAATATCTTGTAACTATTATTAATATGGGATTAAATCTTGTCCTTGAGTATTTTTATGACAGATTTGTTGTATATAAAGATACTATAGACACAAACGATCTTGCGAAAAAAGACCAGGAAAAAGAAATTTAAGATAATACTAAATGCAGGAACGGTTAAAACCGTTCCTGCAAAGATGAAAGGAATAATTTATGGAAAAATTTATACCCTATGAAAAACTCTCAAAAAAGAAGAAGAGAGAACTTAACAATCAAAAACGCAATGTGTGGGAACTCAATCCTATCACGAGAAAGACAGAAAACAAAAAAGCATACAATCGGAAGACATGGAAACGCGAAGAACGCGATGTAATGTCTTCTTTTTATTTTGCCAATTTTCTATGCAATGTGAGAAATTATTGATATAATACAGGCAATGGAAAATAATGGAGAGAAAAAATTATGAAAACAACGATTTGGGTTATATTAGGAATTATAGTTGCACTTGCATTGGCTGCATTCATCATTTGGAAAGTGTGCAAAAAACATAAAGAAAACGACAAAAGCCTCAATAGCACAGAAATATCCGACGATGAGCACATAGTTGATACAGAAGTAAAAAAGGAAATTGACACAGACGACAATCTGGCGGAGACCGAGACAGATATTGCTGAAAATCGTATCATAGAGCCAACAACTTCTGTTGACTTTAATGTAACCGAGGACATAAGTATTGATCCTGAACAATCCAGGACGACCGATGAGTATATCCTGTGGCAAGGTGAACAAATTGAAAAAGATGCTGAAAGTAAATCAGCATCTGAATAGCAAGGGTAATTAGTGTGAATAGTTTGCCGGATAACAGAATAAAGTGGTATAGATATAGCAAGAACTGGATTATTTCAAAATGTTTCTATATTTTGAAATAATCGCATTAAAAATAAAATGCAGAATATATCCCAATATAATTGAAAATGCTACTACTAAAATTGCGTAAAGCAAATCGTTTGATATATATATTGTACTGTTCCTTAAGCCTGCTATAAAAAGCCCTTGTATCAGATAAATTTCTAAGGATATATCACCTAAAAAATTTAGAATGACGTTGCCAATTTGAAATTTCATAGAAAATAATACAATACTTAACGAAAACACAATCGTTATAACAAAATATAGTATTAGGTTAATTCCATTATTAAAGGATGAAATTTTACATTGAAATATAAAGAGGGCAATAAACAAAATCCATATTGATGGAATTATGAAAATGTTTCTTCGCAAAATATTTAAAATTTTATTCTCATAAATTGCCCAGAACATTCCAACGATTAAAACTTGTGTTGATATATACCACCATGAACCGTATTCCATTTTTACGCAGAAAAGCACATATAAAAAATACCATGCACATGCACATATCAACATATAAAAGTAATGCTTCCTGCAGATACACATAAAAAAATAGAACGCGATATAAAAAACAAAAATGTTTATTATATACCAAGAGTATGAAACTATAGGCCAGCCATTAACTATTGCAAGAATAACATCTTTAAAACTATAGAAATTACCACCAATGGCGTACGTTATCCAATAAAGAGTAGTTACAATTATATAGGGAATTATAATCACTGGTAGTCTCTTGGCAAGGAAATCTTTTCGATATACATCTCCCTTTATCATGTAGGATTTTTGCAAACCATATCCGGATAAGAAGAAAAAATAGGCAACTGCCAGATGCCCAATCGAAGCAAAATAGCGAAATGCAATGCCTGTTTGAGTTTGCAGAGCGAGATGATGAAAAACAACAACAATTGCGAATAAACCGCGATAACATTTTGACGTATCAATAGACAGATAATCCTTATTGATGTTAGCCAATGGACGTATAATCTTAATTCCAAATAGTACAGCTATTAATAATCCAATTGGTAGTATATCCATAAATATATTGCTCATAACAAATCCTATATCATGTTGAAAGTATCGAAATGTATCGGTAGTTGAAAATACTGAAAAGTTAAAATCATCTAACAGATTAACTCTTCTCAAATTGCGTTTATTTGAACGAATCCTTCAAATCGTTTGAAATAGATGGGAAATAGTAAAAAAGACAGAAACAGCAGCAAATGTTATCTGCAACATGCCTAAGAGATTAAGCGAGCACTATTTCAAGGCCGGATATCCACCACAACTTTAACGAGTGGCTATAGTTTAACATATGCTCTATCTATATTCACAACAGCTATATGATTTGGATGATTTTCCAAAACCAACTTTTTGATTAATGAAGCAGCCTCAGAATCTTTTAACCTATAATCTGCAGGAAGGACGGCATCAAAAATAACATTTGTATGCGTAGGTCCCGGAACAACCCTGAAGTCATGGATTGTAATGCTACTGTCCATGGCATTTTTTATTTCATTACCGATCTGTTTTCTCAAAGCAGATACTTCCTCATTGTCAGATTCTATGGGGTCAAGGTGTATGGTCGTAAGACAGGAATATTTTTGACGTATCTCATATTCAATCCTGTCTATGACATCATGAGCATCAAAAAAGTTACTATGCCCGTCAACCTCTGCGTGTAGAGATGCAAACAACCTTCCCGGACCATAATCGTGAACTATGAGGTCGTGTATACCCTTAATTTCGTCATGTGCCATTACGGTTGACTCAATTCCGCTGACAAGTTCGGGATCCGGAGCTTGACCAAGCAACGGAGAAAGAGTTTCCTTCGCGGCAGATATACCTGCAATGCATATAAATATTGCAACGGCAAGTCCTGCAAAACCGTCGATATTGATTTTGAATATCCAGGTTATTATCATGGAAAGCAAAACAACAGCAGTGGATATGGAATCAGATAAAGAATCGGTAGCAGTTGCCTGCATTGCTGATGAGTTAATCTTTTTTCCTATAGCACGATTATACATGCTCATGTAGAACTTGATGAGAATTGAGGCAACAAGGATTATAGCGGGAAGAACTCCGACACTTATGGGTTCAGGGCTTATTATTTTCTCAATTGAACTTTTGCCCAGTTCAAATCCCATTAAAATTATGAGTGCGGAAATTATAAGACCTGTCAGGTATTCAACTCTTCCGTGACCGAAAGGATGATCGGGGTCAGGCTTTCTGTTCGAAAGAGCAAAGCCAAGTAGCGTAATAACAGATGATCCTGCATCAGATAAGTTGTTAAAAGCATCTGCAGTTATCGCAACGGAGCCGGAAATTGTACCGGCAAACAGTTTACCTGCAAAAAGAACAATGTTGAGGAAAATCCCATAGCATCCGCAGAGTGTACCATAGGCACTTCTGACTTTCGAGTCAGTGACGTTTTCAGAATCCTTTATAAAGATTTTAGTAAGCAGCTTCAGCATTAAAATATTTTTCGGCAAAATCTACTTGTTTTACCTTAAATTCCCTTCCGTTAAGATAGTTCAATATACCGGCATCTGTTTTAAAATCAAAGACAATTTTATACGAGTATAGTGCCTGGCCCTTTTCATCAAAAATTTTATTGAATCGTTCATGACCATATTTCCCGTCACCGAGAAGAGGATAACCGGCATATGCCATCTGCGCTCTTATCTGATGTGTACGGCCTGTACCGAGACGGCACTCTACAAGACTCAAATTTCCTTTAGACATAAGTGTCTTATAATAGGTTACTGCAGTTTTTGCACCAGGTTCATCATTTTTCTTAATATATACCTGATTTTTAACGGCATCCTTGAAAAGGAAATTCTCAAGTTTCCCTTCCGAAGGTTTAGGCCTACCTTGAACGATGCAGAGATAATATTTCTCTATTTCCCGATCTTTAATTTTCTCATTGATTATCCTTAAAGTTTCGGCGTTTTTTGCCGCAATTACGATTCCACCGGTATTACGGTCAATTCTGTTGCAAAGTGCCGGAGCAAATGCATTTTCCTCTTTTGGACGCCATTCGCCATTTGCATAAAGATATGCCTGAATATTGGCAATTAAAGTATTATAATCCCATTGCCCTGCGCTGTGACAGAGAACTCCGGGCTTTTTGTCGGCCAAAAGAATATTCTCATCTTCGTAGACAATATCAAGCTTGGGCTTGCCCACTTTTAAATAGGAATTTTCTTCTTTCGGTTTTTCAAAGAATTCATCATTGATGTAAAGCTGTATTACATCACCTTCACAGAGCCTGTAATCACGCTTTGACCCCTTTGAATTAACCTTGATTCTTTTAAGGCGAATATACTTCTGCAAAAGCGATTCCGGAAGAAGAGGAACGCTTTTACCTATAAAGCGGTCGAGCCGTTGTCCCTTATCATTTTGCTTAATTAAAATTTCTTTCATATTTAGATTTTATCACACATAAAAAGGCAAAAAAACTCTTGCATTTAATGATATAGTTTACTATAATATTCAAGCGATTGTGCGAGGTGCATTATGCGTTTAGACCTAAGAAAAATCATAGATCAACCAGGCTCATCGGTTCCGTTTGAATGTGAACTGAATACAAGCAATCTGGATTTTACCCAGGTTGAAGGCTATAAGAGTGCCCCTAAAGCGCAAGGCCGCGTCTACAATGAGGCAGGTGTTCTTCATCTCACGGGCTCTGTTACGGCAGATATGATGTGTATATGTGACCGTTGTGGAAATGAGTTCGAAAGCGAGAAAATAACGGAAGTGGATGTTATTCTCGTTGAAGAGGATTCTGGTGACGATCAGAATCTCTACCTTCTAGAAGATGATAGCATTGATGTTGATGAAGTAATGTCAACATGCTTTATTCTGGACATGGAAACAAAATTCCTGTGCAGCGAAGATTGCACCGGCCCTGCAGATTATAACCCGCAGGTTGAAGCGGATCCAAGATTCGCTGTTTTAAAACAGCTTTTAATTCAGGAGGAATAAAATTATGGCAGTTCCTAAAGGGAAAGTATCGCGACAGAGACGTGACAAGAGACGTTCTTCTACCTGGAAACTGGTAGCTCCGAACCTCGTAAAGTGCCCCAACTGTGGCGCATTCTGCATGCCCCATCACGCATGCAAGGCTTGCGGCAAGTACAACGGCCGTCAGGTTATTACCGTAGAGGAAGAGTAAAAAAGATTTAAGGAAGAGCGTTTAGCTCTTCCTTTTTTCTTTTTTAGGTTCTTTATATGAAAAGAAATATTGTTAAAAAAATAGATTTAACCTCTCCCCTTTACGGCAAAATAAGTGAAGGGGATTCTCTGCTTTCAATAAACGGAAATGAGATAGTGGATGTTCTGGATTATAAGTTCTATTCATATGATTCTAAGCTAACACTTGTATTTGACAGCGGAGAATATAGCGTAAAAAAAGAAGAAGGGGAAGATCTGGGACTGGATTTTGAAACATACCTTATGGACAGCCCAAGGTCATGTGCCAATAACTGCATTTTCTGCTTTATTGACCAGCTCCCGAAAAATATGAGAAAAACAATGTATTTCAAGGATGATGATGCAAGGCTTAGTTTCCTGCTTGGAAATTATATAACCCTTACAAATCTTTCAGAGCGCGAAATACAAAGAATTATAGATTTACATGTAAGCCCTGTTAATGTGTCTGTTCATACGACGAACCCTGAACTTCGAGTGGAGATGCTCAGAAATAAAAATGCAGGGAAATGCATCGATATAATGAAGAGGTTTGCAGAAGGCGGGATAGTAATGAACTGCCAGGTCGTATGCTGCCCGAAAATTAACGATGGTGATGAACTTGAGCGCACTATGCAGGATCTCTATTCAATGTATCCACAGGTAAACAGTGTATCAATAGTTCCGGTAGGTCTTACAAAATATCGTGAAGGACTCTATGAGCTTGAGCCTTTTACCAAGGAACATGCAAGAGAAACTATTATGCAGGTAAATAAGTTCGGAGATGTCTGCAAAGAGGAAACGGGCAGCAGAATCTTCTTCTGTGGAGATGAGCTTTATTTAAAAGCTGAGATGGATATACCTGATGATGAATTCTACGAGGATTATTATCAGCTGGAAAATGGTGTCGGCATGATGAGACTTTTAGAAACAGAGTTTATGTCGGCACTCAGATTGTCTGATGAACCTGAAGAAAATCATGTTTTTTCAATTGCCTGCGGTACAGCCGTAGCCCCATTTTTTGAAAAACTTATCTGTGCAGCGAATGCCAAATATGATAAAATAAAAGGAAAAGTATTTGCAATTGAGAATGACTTTTTCGGGCACAGCATCAACGTATCCGGACTAATAACAGGCAAAGATCTCATATCTCAACTTCAGGGCAAAGAACTGGGGGATTATCTTCTGATTTCGCAGAATATGCTAAGACGCTCTGAAATGGATTTCCTCGATGATGTGACGCTTGAAGACGCAAAAGTAGCACTTGGCGTAAATATTGTTCCTACCGAGCAGGACGGGTTTGCAATGTTTGATGCAATGTGCGGAGAATTTAACGTTCAAATAAAAGAGAAATACGGAGAAAATTTAGATGAGTAAACCACTTGTCGCTATAGTTGGAAGACCGAATGTCGGTAAATCCATGCTTTTTAATAGACTTGCAGGTCAGAGACTGTCAATTGTTGAAGATACACCGGGTGTTACAAGAGACAGACTTTATGCCGAAACAGAATGGCGTGGAAGAAAATTCAATATAGTTGATACGGGCGGAATTGAGCCGAATACGGATAATGAGATACTTGCCTTTATGCGTGAACAGGCCCAGATAGCAATTGACAGTGCTGATGTAATTATTTTTGTTACGGATATCCGCACGGGGGTTACAGCAGCAGATAAAGACGTTGCAAACATGTTAAAGAGGTCTCATAAGCCTGTTGTTTTATCTGTTAATAAAGCAGACTCCACAGGAGTTGAAGATCCGACAATTTACGAGTTTTACTCACTTGGACTTGGTGACCCAATAGCAACTTCGGCAGTTCACGGACATGGAACGGGAGATCTTCTTGATGAATGTTACAAGTCATTTCCTCCTGAAAACGAAGAAGATGAAGAGGACGACCGCATAAAGGTTGCTGTTATCGGAAAACCGAACGTCGGGAAAAGCTCTCTTATAAATAAAATACTTGGTGAAAAGAGAGTAATAGTATCTGATGTTGCTGGAACTACAAGAGATGCTGTTGACTCAAATTTTGAAAATGAGCATGGTAAGTATCTGCTTATAGACACAGCCGGAATAAGAAGAAAGAGCAAAGTAGAAGAGCGCGTTGAGAAATTTTCAGTAATGCGTGCCCAACTTGCAATAGAGCGTGCAGACGTCTGCCTAATAATGATTGATGCACGTGACGGAGTAACCGATCAGGATACAAAGATTGCAGGTATTGCACATGAATCAGGTAAAGCTTGCATTATAGTCGTAAACAAGTGGGACCTCGTTGATAAAGAAACAGGTACCATGGAAAAAATGCGCAAAGACATAATGAGAGACTTGAGCTTTATGTCATATGCGCCCATCCTGTTTATTTCAGCTCTTACTGGTCAGAGAACAGAGCGGATTTTTGAGCTTATTAACTTCGTAAATGACCAGTCTAATATGAGAATTACAACCGGTATGTTAAATGATGTTCTTGCCGATGCTCAGGCCAGAGTACAGCCGCCGACGGACAAGGGCAGAAGACTTAAAATTTACTACATGACGCAGACCGGAATAAAACCTCCCACATTTATAATTTTCTGCAATAAAAGGGAACTTTTCCATTTCTCATATCAGAGATATATAGAAAATCAGCTGAGGTCCGTATTCGGACTTGAAGGCACACCAATCCGCCTTATAATTCGACAGAAAGGTGATACAGACTGATGGTTGCATATATTCTGCTGTTGATACCTGTGGCAATTATTTCATATGGTATCGGAAGCATGGATACACTGGTACTTGCATCAAACTTTGTTTTCAGAACAAATTTAAGGAAATTGGGACAGGGAAACAACTGGTTATCCAACTTTAAAAGAGTATATGGTTTTAAGGGCATAATGCTTCTTTTTGGAACGGAAGTTGTTAAAAATGCGATACCTATTGTAATAGGAGGACTTCTGCTTTTAATTAAGGGACATTTTACGGAAGGCTGCGCATTTGCGGGATTTTGCCTTGTACTCGGAAGACTGTGGCCGATTTTTTATAATCTTAAGGGAAGCCATGCAACTATTGCTATGATAATGGCGGGACTTTTTACTTCACCTTCTCTTGGCATAGTTGCAGCTATTGTAGCTGCTGGAATACTTTTTTGGACGAAAAGGCTTTCCCTTGCAACGGTAGCCGGGGCTGTCATGATGGCAGTTATAGCAGTTTTGATGCTGGATGTAGATATTCAGCTTATACTGACAGCACTGACATCCGGAGCTGTAATCGTTAGACATTTGCCTGACATAGTGAAGCTTATAAAAGGTCAGGATGAGAAAATAGAAATCAAGGAAGATCTTTCATATAAATTTGAAGAGGACTTTTGATGGGAAAAAGAGCCAAGCTGAAAATAGCAATAATGATTATCTTATGCATTATAATTTTTGCACTTATTGGATGTGCATTTATGTATCTCTTATATGAGAAGAAAAATACGGAGGATGCACTTGCAAGTGCAAATACCGAAATATGCGTAAGAGCCTTTGCTGAAGAAGAAAGAAAAAACAATGAAAAAAGCGAAGAAGATGCATTGACTAATGAGCAGAGCAATAGGTTGTCTCTCATGAAGGCAATGATAGAAAACGATAAAGAGGAACTCCTTATTCTCGTTAATCCTTGGAATAGAATTCCTGATGACTATGAAGAAAGACTTGTTGAAATAGGTGATGACCTTCTATTTGATGAAAGAGGTGCTGCAGCACTTGAGGCAATGATAGAAGACTGCAAGGCGTCTTATGATAGAGCTCCTGTGCCAATTTCAGCATACAGGACGGAAGAGTACCAAAAAGAATTATTTGATAATAAGCAGGAAAGACTCCTTCAGGCAGGCGTAGACCTTGAAAATGTGTATGATGAGGCTGCAAAAGAGGTCGCAGTTCCCGGGACAAGTGAACATCAGACAGGACTTGCAATAGATATAATAGATGAGTATTATACCGAGCTCGATTACGGCCAGATGCTGACAAATACCCAGAGATGGCTCATGGAATACTGCTATGATTACGGATTTATACTGAGATATCCTGAAGACAGTACGGATATAACGGGAATAATATATGAGCCGTGGCACTATAGGTATGTCGGCAGAGAAGCTGCAAAGGAAATATCTGAAAAAGGAATAACATTTGAAGAATATCTTGAATTAAAAAACTCATAAAAAATAAAAATTAAAAAAGAGGCAAGGGGGTGAAAGAGATGGACGAAAAGGAAATTATCGAACTTGAACAGGAAGAAATACTAAAAGCAGATCCGGATTTTGATGCATATGAAGCGATACTGGAAGAGAAAACGGATGAGCTGAATGAACTACTCGAGAAGAAAGATAAGAAAAAGCTTAAAGAAGAACTCGAGGAAATGAATGAGTTCGATATTGCCGAATACCTCTCTACAATTGAAGACAATCGAATGCCGGTGGTTTTCCGATTGTTACCCAAAGACATTGCCTCAGACGTTTTTGCAAATCTTGAAGCTCCAGAACAGGAACGCATTATAAATGCAATGACAGATAAGGAACTTTCACTTATTATTGAAGACTTATATGTCGACGATGCCGTGGATATGGCACAGGAACTCCCGGCAAATATTGTAAAGCGTATAATGCGCACAGCAAAACCCGAAACGAGAAAGCTTATAAACCAGTATTTAAGATATCCGGATGATTCAGCCGGCAGCATCATGACTTCTGAGTATGTAGACCTTAAGAAGAGCATGAATGTTGCGCAGGCTTTTAACAGAATAAGAAAAACAGGCGAAGACAAGGAAAC
>R06__coassemble_610_pt1 | contig 12976 bp, 14 predicted proteins | sample R06__metabat2_high_PE_044 | metagenome-assembled genome bin R06
GCTTACCCTACATTATTGAATGAAAGATAATAATTGATTGCTAAAAATTACGTACAAAACAAAGTGAAAAAATAACGAACAATATTACGAATAAACGAAAAGCCAAAAAAGCCTGAAAAATAAAAGGAAATTATAGTAAATAAATTTTACAAAAAAGTATTGACTATAAGAACAATATAGCGTATAATTACAATGAACACAATATCATAAAGACTATAGTCAATAAATATCGTCGGCCCTTTCTTTAGGTGGCGTGATTGACAAAAGTTTATGGGGCCGAGTATAGGCCGAAGGAGAAAATAAGATATGAACGCAGAAATAATCAAACTGACATTCGGGGTAATTATATTTGCAATATCGTTGATTGTATTTGCAATAAAAATTACTGTTAAAGCTGCAGCGGTACTGATAGGATTTGTGATGAGAATCCTTAAAAGTACGAGCCCACGAAAAAAGAATTTAAAATATCGAGAGACGTATCGTAATATCAAAAAGGAAAGAACTGTGCAGCAGGCAAATCTTTCATCTTGCGATTATCCGAGCTCTGCAGATATAGGAAGGCAAGGAGAAGAAGATCTTCTGAATGTTCTAAATAAAAGAATTGGAGATAATCTGACACTTTCAAATCTGTATATCCCAAAGCGTTCCGGCGATTATACAGAGGCTGATGCAATACATATAACACCGCACGGAATATTCCTCATAGAGTATAAAAACTATAATGCGGATATTTATGTTTCAGATAATGGAGAGTGGTCAAGAGCTAAAAAAGGTACAGATAAAAAATATTCTTTTTACAGCCCTGTTAAACAAAATCTCAGCCACAAATATGCCGTTGCATCCTACCTTAAAGAACACTATACAGGTCTTAAGGGAATAGAAAGATATATTAATCCGTATGTAGTATTCGGTGACGGCGCAGATATTTCCGATGTACCGGGAAACATCTCCGGGTGCGAGATTGCAAATCTCAAAGATCTGGACGACAGCATCTTCTACTCATCCATGTTGTCAAAATATTACATTGGTGCAGATACAAGGCTTTTCCTGTTTGGAGAACTTTCAAAACTTAAATATATTTCCGATGATGAGAAACAGCAGCATATAAAAAGAATTTTGGACATTAAAAGCAGATATGGGTGTGCTTAAAATAAGCACACCCATATCTGTTTAAAGATAAACGGCTCCGAAAGGGAGCACATATTTGTGCAGATTGGGCCATTGATACATTTGTTTGGGAGCCCTCCAAATTCAACCGTGCGGAGTGGTTAGGGGCTTAAACCGCGAATGATTCCGTTCATGTCTCTTTGACTGTAAACGATACGCGGAATATAGATTTTTTCGCATTCGTAATCTGGTAAATAAAAAACGGTGAAAAAAGCAATATAAAAATGTAGTTTTTGGGAAAATAATTATGTAGTAAAACCTACATTTTTATTTTCCTCTTTTCCTACATTCTTATTATATATTTTGCAAGTGCAACGGTTTCTAAGTTGCTAAAAGAGTTCTCTGGGGTAACAGTGAAGTCTCACGAGACTTTAGGATATCAAGTGGGAATCCGGGAATTATGATACACTTCTGCTTATTAGAATCAGATGATACTTGTCTGAAAAGTCTTATCTAAGAAATTATAGAGCTTTGATCTATTAAAATGATGTCAGTTCTTGCTTTTAATTCATCTGTGAAGCCACTTTTAGATGCAAGAAGGAAATGTTTCTTTCTGTCTTTGCAGGGAATGAATTGTGATTTCAGTATAAGACTATCAAGCTCTTTTAAACCAACTGCTTTTTCTCGGTATTTGCATTCTCCGATGAGAATATCTGAATCATTAAATGCAACAAGGTCAATCTCACTTTCTGACCAGACTCCGTTTTCACATATGTTGCCCCACCATTTTCCAACTGTGCCGGGCATAAACGGTATAAGATTACTGCATGCATACTCAAAGCAGTTGCTTCGTATTATTTCTTCGTAGACAAAGCCCAGATATTCGCTGTATTTATTGTCAAGAATATATTCCTTGGATTTAAAACCAAGTGCGTTAATCATGGAGAGGTTCGCTTCAATAAATGTGTAGTTAAATCTAAATAAATAGTCTGAAATTATATATCGTTTTTCCTTGTTTTTTAAAGAAAGCGGGTTGCTGATTGCAGAAATAATTCCGAGATCTTCAAGACGGGTGAGGTATGCATAAACGGCTCTTTGATCGAGATTGCATTTTCCAGCTATCTGACCGGAGGTTTTTCCGCTGTTGCCTATTGCCCTGAGGATTGATGTGTATGTTGTGACTTCTCGCACTTCTTGTGCGAGAATATTCCCGGATTCCTGAAGAAGCCTTCCGTCCTTTGTGAAAAACAGTTCATTTTCTGCATCATCTATGCTGACAAAATCCTTATAAAGCATCACATATTGTGCTACGCCTCCTGTGGTTGCATAAACTCTGACAGCATCTTCAAAATCAGGAAAGAGAGTAAAGACTTCACTAAATGTAAAGGGAAGAACTTCCATTATTTCATCGAATCTTCCGTATAATGGGGATTCGGTATCGGTAATCTGTTTTTTCATAAAGGAACGGTTTGATCCCAGAAGAACAAGCTTTATGCTGCCAAGTCCATGATCAATAATCCACTGAAATTCAACCGGTACGTCTTCACATTTTTTTGCAATAAAAGGAAACTCGTCAATGATTACAGCCTTTACTGGGAGTTTCTGCTGTGAAATATACGAAAAAATATCTTTAAAAGAATTAAAACAATCTATTATTTGCAATTCGGGAAATGATTGGATAACGGTTGCTTTAAAATCACTGAGACATACAGAATAATCATAGCTCGATGCCTGAAAATAAATTATTTTATCTGCAGTTTCCAATTTCCTGCACATATCCAGATATTCTATTATAAGCTGGGTCTTACCGGTTCTGCGTCGTCCGAAAATTGCCATGGCTTTTGTGTTATCCGAGGACATAAAGTTATTAAGTTTTTTAAGTTCGTGTTCTCTAAAATAAAACATGTTATCTCTCCCCACAATAAAAATCCGATAGGAATATTATATATCTGGCCATAATAAGCTGTCAAATCTAAAAATGACAAATCTGAAAATGTCATTTTTAGATTTGATAATTGAAAATAAGTATCCTTTAGAAAAATATTGCAGACGACCGTTTAACTTGAATAAACAAACCCGAGACCATTTTAAAAATAATCGAGCCTTATAACGGCAACGTATTCAGTTTGATGACCTACAGAAGCGTTGTGCCTGTGCTCCATGCATCTTTCAGGGTTGGAGGGTGGTATAACATAGACGATATAGACAGTGGCTACTTTGCAGATAATGGGCTTGTCGGAGTTGTATATGATGAGGATGAAACAGATATAAACAACTATATCTGTGTTGTGGCAGGAGAACTTCAGGAAGCCATAGAACATGTTTGCAGGATGCGAAATATTGAAGGTGCGGATCTTAGAGAAATGGAGTTCCGTTTTGCTTTTGACCCTCCCAAAAATTAAATAGAAACAGGGAGAATCGAAAAATATACTCGATTTTCCCTGTTTCATTATTTGAATTCTTAAAAAAACTTTTCAGCAGTAACCGCATTCTAAATTCCGGTAGATTCGTTCTTGACTCTTCTGTATTTTAGACGGGCAAAAACCCAGGTTTAATCTACTGATACCTATTATATTTTTCGCTCTATTTTTTCAAGATAGATGCGCAAGTCTGTAAGAGCTCTGTCAATTTTTTTTGACTCAACGAGATAGCCCATAACATATCTTGATTTTGACTCCCATTGAGATATCATTTCACTATGTTCGTCCAGATATTCACTTATATAAAGATCGATATCTGACTTATTTGCAATTCTTATAAGCTGATCTATATCATGTGTTTTTGGATATTCAATGCCGTTGAGCTCCAAAATATATTTGATCGCCATTTCATATGCCTGCTGTATGTTATAAGCTATTTGATTTAAAAATAGCTCGTCTACATTGAGATTTTCCCTCAGGACTATAGCAGCATTATAGTTCGTTATTGCTCGGTTGAGCAGGCTATCATTCTCCATATACAGTCACACCCTTCTTTGTTATTTCATTTAAAAGTCTGTTGTCTATCATATAATTAGTAAACACATCATAGTTCCAGTCCACCATAAATTTGGAACTATTCAGCGGATTGACGTCTTTGTACACCTCAAAATAAATATCAACGTCGGACCCTACATGACAGGCAGAACTAGTGCTTGACCCAAATATAATTATCTTTTTAACATTGCTATCACAACTTACAGCATCAATAACTTCCCTTATCTTATGTTGTTGAATTGGATATATACGCTCACAATTTTTAAAGGGATTATCTATACATATTTTCCAAACTTTATGGTCGGTATTAACATGCTTTAAATATCGACGGTCCTTTGCATCTGTCTTGATATAAGAGCTTTCATCTGCAAATTCTCGCATTTCAAGCTTTTGCAGCATCTCAACAAGATATTGCGGTGGCTTTTGAACATTTTGCTCCCACTGTTGAAGAGTTCTCACCGGAATATTGTACTTATCAGCGAAATTGCTCTGGCTGAGTCCGGAACAGCTTCTGATTTCCTGAATTACGTTCATACATGACCTCCTGCTACTATTGATAATATACTCGATTAAAGTATATCATGTCAACAAATACTTTCAATCTGACCGCTCCGCACGGATGAATCCGGCGACTTCCCAAATAAGTTTGCATCAATGTTCCAATCTGCACAAATATGTGCTCCCTTGCGGAGCCATTTATAGCAAACGTCTGGTCGGACTTGTTTCAAGCCCTTACGAGCTTAGGATCCGGTCGAAACCTTTTGCTATGTGTTAAGTGAAGTCCGAATGACTTTGGTTTTACAATATCAGAATTTGTTATTGCCTTTATGCAAGTAATATTATTTCCAGATTACCTTGATTTATTGCGGACACAATGCTATACTTAAAAGCAGTTTTGGAGAATTATACTATATATAAATGCCTATAATTCTCCAAAATGCATAAAAAAACGTGACTTTGGAGAATTATAGGCGGTCTTATGGTTGGAAGAAAAAAAGAAATGGACTTGCTCAGTCGTTGTCTTGAATCAACCCGTGCGGAATTTCTCGTTGTTTATGGACGCAGACGGGTTGGAAAAACATATCTGATAAAAGAATTCTTTAATAATAGTTTTTCGTTTTACGCAACCGGTGTGGCAGGAGAAAAAACAAAGCAACAGCTTAAAGTATTTTCCGATTCTCTTCGGAAGTATGGTTGCAGTGAAAAAAGCACAGCCGGTGACTGGTATGATGCATTTTCCCGTTTAAGAGAACTTCTTGAAGGAGAAAACATAAAGCGCGATCCGGCAAGCGGAAAACTTGTTGTTTTTCTTGATGAACTTCCCTGGATGGATACTGCAAGGTCAGACTTCAAGAGTGCTTTGGACTACTTCTGGAATAGCTGGGGTTCTGCAAGAAAAGATTTGCTCCTGATAGTGTGCGGTTCAGCCACATCATGGATAATTGATAATCTTCTTGGTGACCGCGGCGGATTCTACAACCGTGTGACCAGACAGATGCATCTTATGCCGTTTACACTGAAGGAGTGTGAGGATCTGTGCACTTTAAATGGTATGGCTATGACTCGACAGCAGCTTACGGAATGCTATATGGTTTTTGGTGGAATACCATATTATCTCAACTGCCTTGACCGTCGGCTCAGCCTTGCTCAAAATATTGACGAGCTTTGCTTTAAGGAGGGTGGACAGCTCTATTACGAATATGAGCGCATGTTCAGTTCTTTATTCAAGCATTATGAAAAGCATAAGGCAATAATTGAGGCCATTGCGGCAAGAAAAGCCGGAATAACGCGTAAGGAGCTTGCTTCCTGCCACAATGTGGGTGAAGGCGAACCTTTGACAAAGGCACTCAAGGAACTTGAACAATGCGGATTTATTCAAAAGTATAAGAATTTCATTAAAGAGAAGCAGGGCTTTTATTATCAGCTGATTGACCCGTTTACCATTTTCTGCCTTAATTTTAAGAAACAGAATGCGAGAGATTCCTGGTTGAATTTCATAAACACCCCGGCATATTATTCATGGTGCGGCAATGCTTTTGAAACAGTGTGTTTGTTGCATATAAACCAAATCAAGACAGTACTTGGTATATCGGCGGTTGAAACCTCCGAATGCAGTTGGCGAAGCACAGCTACAGAGCCAGGAGCACAGATTGATCTGCTCATTGACCGCCGGGACGGCGTTATAAACGTTTGTGAAATGAAGTATACTATTAATGCATTTGTAATTGATAATGCATATGAACTGCAACTCAGAAATAAACTGGCGGCTTTCACAAACGAGGTGAACCCAGGAAAAGCACTTCACCTTACGCTTATATCATCCGCCGGTTTAAAAATCAACATGCATTCTGGAATAGTCCAGAATGCAATTACAGCTGAGGATCTTTTCCGATAAAGGTATATACTGCTCAAGGAAAAAGCTATCAATGGGCTGGCGCTTTACAGCAGATATAAATTTAAAGACCGCACTGAAGGATAGAACCTTTAGTGCGGTCTTTAATACATAAAGAGATAAAAATTATAAAAGCACCTGCAAAATATAGAATAAGAATTTAGAAAAAAGGAAACTGAAAAAATCTAAAAACATACATCTTGTTGTAATATATGCAGAAAATTCCTCATTCACAAATAAGCTTAAAAGTTTCCACTTATTCCTTTTGCAAATTTAAGGCCTGTTTCTATGTCTGCAGCGGGGAAATACTCAAGCCCAACGAACCCGTTATAGCCGCAGTCATTAATTGTCTCAAAAACACGGCTATAGTCAAGCTCTGAATTGTACAGTTCATGACGACCGGGGTTTCCCGCACAGTGGAAATGCGCTATATGGGATATATGCTTTTCAATTCTTCTGCATATATCTCCTTCGCTTATCTGCTGATGGTAGATATCAAAAAGCATCTTAACATTTGAACTTCCAACATTATTAAGAATATCTGCACATTCATCGGAAGATGAAAGGAAATATCCTGCGTGGTCAATCCTTGTATTTAAAGGCTCAATTGCAAGTGTTAATCCGGCATCCTGCATAATAGGTGCACACTCAATGAGTGCATCAGTCAGATTCTTTTTCTGAACTGTTCTATCTTCCATAGTATCATTTCCGACCTGAGATATTATGACCTTTGCATCAAGCCTTTTAGCAACAGCAATTGTGTCAATTAATGCATCTATATAATCTTTACGGCAATTGCGATCGACAAGGCTTATGAACTTTGTGCAGAAAGCGGAAATAATCAATCCTTTTTCCTTATGGAGCTTTTCGATCTTATCAATATCTTTGTCCCACCATGACCAGAACTCTATGGTATCAAAGCCTAGAGCAGTCACTTTTTCGGCAGATTCAAATGTGGGAATGTTCGGAAATAAACTGTCAGTGCACAATGAAAGTTTCATGAATTTTCCTTTCAAAATATCAGGTTATTCTAATACGAAGTTACAGTGCTTTAAGTAGAATATTATAAAACCAAAGTTATTCGGACTTCACTTAACACATTGCAAAAAGGTTCGACCGGATCTAAAGCCCACAAGGGTTTAGCTATGTTGTGTATCAAATATGGAACTGCAGCGTTTTGAGTAGAATTCGATAAAGTCTGAAAAACCATCATGTTGGAGTGCATCAAATGCATCTTTCATATTTGGAATACGGTTTGTATCATTGTGACAGTCAGACCCTATAAAGTGAATGAGGTCATTCTCTATAAGTTTCGGATATACATCCTTGCATTCTGGAGCTGTAAAAAATGATGCATTGACCTGTACAAGCAGTTTCCTTCCTATGACCCTTTTGTAAAGCTCAAAGTCACCCATAACACGCATGTATCTGTCAAGATGTGCAATTACAGGTATAAGATGTGAGTTTTTACCTATATCTTCAATATCGTCAAGTTCTGCATCTGACCACTTTTCCATTGGCATTTCAATCAGCAGCAAGGGAGTATCACCGAGGCATAGATGCTTAAGGGATTCAGACTGCCCCATATGTGAAAAGTAGTAAAGCTCGCAGCCCGGGATAATTTCGGGAAATGTAATATCGGGATTGACATTTTTTATTGAGCGAATGTGAGCATCAAGGCGGCGGTATGCATCGGACCTTGACTGCAGAAATGCAGTAATGCTGTCACTTTCAGGATAAAGGTGGGGAGTTGCAAATATTTTATCGACACCCTGGCGCGATGACATTATAAGCATGCGGGTGCTCATCTTTTCATCCTGCGCTCCGTCATCAATGCCCGGAAGAATATGACTGTGAAAATCTGTCATAAAAATTTCCTTTCAAAATACAAAACAAAAAATACTATATATTATAATAAGTAGAAAGTCGTTAAAAAAGAGATTTAAATTTTTGTGTAATTATATCATGAATAATCATAGGATTGTATATTTGTTTTAACATAAAATAATATAAGCCATCTTTAAATGCTGCTGTCAAGGACTCTTAGATTGGATTATATTTCGAAAGTCCAATCCGCGATTACAAACATTTAAAAAACTGATGCCGGTTAAATTTATGCCGGCGTGTTTTATATACCTCAGCTCGTCAGCAAAATACCTTAAAAGGTGCCTGGGATTCCCGATACAGGAATCCCGGGTGCTTTTTTTATTTGTCGCATCTGAAAATCATTATATAAAACATGCGCTTCAATTAAGAATTTTTGTAAAAATAAAAAAATTTTTCAAAAAAGCGCAAAATTTGGCCCTTCTAAATGACCAGTATATGTAAAGAAAATTAAAGGAGGGGATCTTACGATTGAGCTTAAAGTCAAAAAGGATGCTTTTGTGTCTTTTCATTATCGTGCTTATCGCAATGACTGTTGTTCCAATCCACTTTGAAGGGAAAATCAACGGAATTTACGAAATGCTTTTATCGTCAACTTACGTTAACGAAAATGTGGGAAGCATAGAGTGCGACCATGCCTGCTTAATAGTTTCAATGTTTGCAGCGATACTTGCAACGTCCAATCTGATGTTATCTGTAATCTTTTTTGCATCGGCACTTTTAAAGGAAAGAAGGTGCGAGGAAAAAGAATCATACCTTGCTCTTAAAAGAAAGTACCCGGAGGGCACGAAGGTAATAATGAGGTACATAGGACAAAAGGATTGCAAGGTATCCCCAGGTGACAAAGGAACTGTTATAGGCATCGACTGCGATGGAAAGCTTAAATGCAGCTGGGAAACATTTGATGGACAAGAATATGCGGTTGATCCGTATATCAACTTCATTGAAATTGAAGAGGAGGAAGAAATGTAGAAGAAAATGAAAAAGTCAATTCAGACAAATATTAAAAACTATCTCATCGATTATGCCGTAGGAAAGGAAAACGCCGCAGCGAAAGAAACAATCATGTCAAGATTTGGTTTGTCGGATAAATCTTTTAAATCGGCAATTGAAAAACTCAGGAAAAAGGGCTGGCCTGTAAAGAGTCAAAGGGGAATGTACTTTATAGATACCGATGAGATAAAGAAGCAGAATGAAATTTTAAAGAGCAAGGGAAAACCTGTTATCTGCCTCAATACATTCGAGTATTTATGCAACGACACATTCAATATGGAACCTGACTACAAATGAAAAAAACAAAAAGGAGATGCACATGATAATGGATATAAGGATATATCAGATAAATGAAAATAAAGACCATGAAGGTCTTATGTTTTCATCGCTGACAAGAGCGAGAACAATAAGAGGCCGCGACGATGTTGACTCTTCAATCTACGACCTCGTTTATGAAGGAACAAGAGCGGATGCAAAGAACTTAGAGGACATCTACAGCATTTTCAACATTTCAAGCGATATAACGCCTGCAGACTTTAAAGGCAGATCAATGTCTGTATCGGACATAGTTGAGATAGTTGACGATGAAAAACTCAGAAGCGGTTTTTACTACTGCGACAGAATAGGCTTTGAAAGAGTGGACTTTAACGACACACCCATCTTTATAGGTGAAGGGGATAAAAGAATTGAAGGAGTTTACTTAGAACCCGGCGAGTATGCAAAGAAGGTATCGGTTTCAAATGACCTCGCTTCGCTTCAAAAACTCGTCGAGGGAAACATCGAAGCATATACGGCCTTTGATGACGGCATCTGCATCATCTGCAACGATGAGGGCAAGATTAACGGCATGCGCCCCAACAGAGGCATAAAAAACTCAAAAGGTGAACTTGCAGATGTTGTTTTCGGACCCTGCTTTTTATGTGACGGAAGGGGAAATGACTTTAATTCCCTTTCAAATGAAAAGATGAATGAGTACTTAGAAAAGTTCAGAATGCCGGAGCTGCTTATCCACATGCCGGAGGGCTACCAGATGATACCTTACAAAAGTGAAAGGATGAGAATGAAGGATCGATGAATATCAACAGTGAAAAGACATGGTCAAGCAATGATGAAAAAAAGAAAAAGGTAATAAAGGGAGTTATTATAGCGCTTTTTGTAATCATAATAATTCTTCTTATTACATCCTGTGTCGGCAAAGGCGGAAGTGATGGAGAATTTGACCTCACACCTGATGAAAACTGCAAAGCAGGTGCGCTCTCAACTCCGGATGTTGACGAGATTAGAAAAAACTTAAATGAACAGGTTGAAAAGGGCATGATAAACATCTCGATGAACATGAACCCGGTGTTTGAATCGGGAACATCCGAGGGAAATCTCTTAATCGTCAATGAGGAGATAAATACCTACCCGCAGATAGTTGAAATATATCTTAAAGACAGCAATGAGCTTATCTATAAAAGCGGCGGGATCGCAGTGGGTTCATGTGTTGAAAAGGGCACACTTTTAGTTGATCTCGATGAAGGGTCATATGACGCAGTAGCATACTTTAATGCGGTAGACCCTGCAACATCCACTTTAGTCGGCAAAGCCGGCGCGGAAATTGTTATAACGGTGCTGTCATGACAAATCGTTATGAACGCGTTTTTAAAATCATAATTTGTGTTTTAGTGCTTATCTTCATCTATGCAGCAATTGAGGGCTGCGGATTAAATGCCTTTGCAGAAGGGACAAAGGAAGATGAAAGCGTTAAAAATATCCCCATAAAGCTCACAAGCCGGGGAGCGACGTTCTCGGTAAGTTTACCGGTAAGCTTTCCGTATTACCTTGGTACAGACGGCGAAATTTATGTTTCGCAAAATGTAACTATAGAAAATAAAAGCCGGGGCCGGATAAAACTTTCCAGGGTTACGATAAAAGAAAGAACGGGCGAGGAAATAGTAAAAGAGGATGAACTACAAAATTTGGATGTAGGGAAAAACAAAGATGAGAAGATACGCTATATATCTTTTTCACTCCTCGGCTGTGAAGCTTTAACTTCAGGGGAAATCAAAGATCCGGACATATGCATAAATATTGACGGGAAATCAGAACTCCCAATCGCATACTCCGTATCGGCGAAAAATGGCACGTCGGATGAAAATATTTATTCATCTGTCGGTGCCGAGATCATAATCTCATGGAAATGAGAAAAACAAAAAAACTTAAATTTAAAAGGAGAAATCAGAAAATGAAAAAAATTATTACAACAGTTCTTGCACTCTGCCTCGTATTTACCATGGCAGTTCCCGCCTTTGCAGATTCCGGCAGCATTACAACCGCCGGCGGAAGCTCATCCGTCCCTGTGACACTTACAACGTCCGCTGCAACATTCTCAGTTACCGTTCCGACAGGATTTCCAATATCCGTATCATCCGACGGCACTGTCACATGTGCAAGCAATCTTAAAATCGTCAACAACTCCAAGGGCCAGATAAAGGTCTCATCCGTTGCAATTGAAGGCAAAAACAGCTGGACTTTAGTTGACTTCACAACCGACTTTTCCAAAAAAGCGGCCAACACAAAAGAATTCGGCTTCAAGCTTGAAGGAAAGAATGTACCTTCATCCGGTACTGCAGACATATCCTCCTTTGCAGCAATTGACGGCAACGGCGGTGAGATGGCACTTACATACGATGCCAATATTGCAGTTCAGGCAACAGAGCTTGTTGATGCAAAGATTGCAGATGCTGTATTTACAATCGGCTGGAACAACTGATTGAAAGCAATAAAAATCTTAAGCTTTATAACGCTTGGATAAATAGTACTGCGCCGGCAGATGACATGCCGGCGCATTTTTAAAAGAATGAAGAAATTTATAGAAGAAAGAAGGTATGCGATATAAGGGATACGAAAGAATTAAAGCTGTCCTTATTAATTAAGGCAGCAGTCACACTTGTTATTATACTGCTTATTTTTGCATTTACGACCGTACCTTCGTATGCCGACGATACGGCGGTATTTTCAGTAACGCTTCCGACATCTCTGCCCATTGAAATTGACAGCAACGGAAATGTAATAACCGCCGACAACCTTATAATTTCAAATAACTCAGACGGACCTGTGACAATTACCGATATGAAGGTAACAGGCGTAAACGGCTGGTCTCTTTCACAGTACGGCGCGGACTACTCTAAAATGATGGTGGATGAAAAGCTCTTCGGCTTGTCTCTTGCCGGCAAAGCGGTTGCCGAAAACGGCAATGCGGACCTTAGCGGCATAGAATTTATACCAAAGGGGGGAACCTTCAATTTAAAATATGACGCCGCATGTGCGGTATGTTCGAGGGAGATAAGCAGCGAGATTATAGGGGATATCTTAATAACCGTAGGCTGGAAGGAAGGGGAAATCCATTCAATAGAGCTCACAAAGTTTCCGGACAAAACAACATACTTTGAAGGCGAGGACTTTGATGGCACCGGCATGGTAATATCTGCAGTTTACTACGGCGGATACAAGGAAGAGATAGACAATTACTATATTTCAGATGGAGATAACCTCACAAGCGGTAAAAGCTCTGTTACTGTAAATCTTGATACAGGCAGCGGAACTAAAAGCTGCGTTGTGCCGATTGATGTAGTTAAGTACT
>R06__coassemble_612_pt1 | contig 12971 bp, 13 predicted proteins | sample R06__metabat2_high_PE_044 | metagenome-assembled genome bin R06
CTCCGGTTCACTCGGTAAATACTGATTAACAACATTAAAATAATAAAGATAATACAAAAAGGAATCCGGAAAAACGGATTCCTTTTTTGTATTTGGCTTGAAACTAAAGGCATTAGGCGATTAGCAATTTTAAGAAAAAAGATAGCTACAAGCATACAAAGGGGATATACTGTCAGTATTATGATTAAAATATACAAAAATAAAAAGCTTAAAAAAGAAATCAGAGTATCAGGTTATGGTTATGAAAATGCAAAGAAAGTAAGAGCTTTTCACCAAACATTTGAGGAATACTCTCAGACTCCGTTGAGGAAAATAAAGTTTAAAGACGGAGAAAAATATATTTCTGCGCTATATGTAAAAGATGAAAGTTATCGTTTCGGACTAAATGCATTTAAGGTACTGGGCGGAAGTTACGCAATTGGAAGTATTATAGAAAATTTTTCTGAAGCTCCGGTGTTTATAACGGCAACTGACGGAAATCACGGCAGAGGGGTTGCATGGACTGCAAAAAAGCTTAACTGCAAAAGTGTTGTGTATATGCCCAAAGGAACTGCAAAAGAAAGGCTGGATAATATTAGAAAACTAGGATCGGTTGCCAGTATAACAGACCTTTGCTATGATGATGCAGTAAGAAAAGCAAAAGAAGATGCAGAAAAAAACGGATGGGTGCTGGTGCAGGATACCTCTATGCCGGGATATGAAGATATTCCAAAGCGTATTATGCAGGGATATACAACCATGGCGCTTGAAGCGGTAGAACAGTTGGAAGGCCAAAGACCGACGCATGTATTTCTTCAGGCAGGAGTTGGATCAATGGCTGGAGCTGTAACAGCATTTCTCACAGATTATTATAAAGAAAATAAACCGACTATCATAATCGTAGAACCAAATACTGCAGATTGTGTATTCAGAACAGCTGAGGCAGATGATGGTAAACTTCATGCAGTCGATGGCGAGATGAATACTATAATGGCAGGCCTTGCATGTGGAGAAGTATGCAGTATTGCATGGGATATATTATCAGACTATGCTGAATATTTTGTAACAATGACGGATGACTATGCTGAACTTGGAATGAGATTTCTAGCAGAGCATAATATTATTTCAGGAGAAAGCGGTGCGGCAAGCGCTGGACTTTTAATGGGTTTGCTTACGCGACCTGAACTGGAAAATATTAAAAACGCAATAGGATTAGATGAAAATTCAGTGGTACTCTGCTTCTCTACAGAGGGTGATACTGACAGGGAAAGCTATGAAAAAATAGTTGGTAATAAGGAAAAATAAATATTTTATCGAAAAAAGAGATACACCAAAAACGGACAGCGGGAAATGCTGTCCGTTTTTGGTATCAGGCTATTATTTTTGAAGTTTTGCTATAAGCATGTCACAGACATCATCCATGTCTCCGACAATTCCGTAATCACAGTAGTTAAAAATAGGAGCATCCGGATCTTTGTTGACTGCAACTATCTTCTCAGAGTCCTTAATTCCGGTAACATGGTTTACAGCACCGGAAACACCGAAAGCAAAATATATTTTCGGTTTAACACACTGACCCGACTGACCTATAACAAGAGGATAAGGAAGAATACCTCTGTCAAATACGGGGCGTGTGCATGCAAGTTTTCCACCTAACAGTTCTGCCAGTTTTCTGTAACGGGGAACCGCATCGATTTTGACACCGTTTCCGATGCATACAATATACTCAGCATCGGATATCATCATGCTTTCATCGAAGTTTTCTGCTTTGAAATCAAGTACTTTTGTCCGGATTTTTGCAGGATCAAAATCGACGGTAATATCTAAGGTCTCATATTCCCTCTCACCCTGAGGATCATATTTGAAAGTGCCCGGACGAAGAGTGCCGACCTGTGGACGCATTACAGGGACTGTAATGACAGCCATCATTTTTCCGCCTACAGCGGGTTCTACGAACTCTATATCTGTAGTGTCGGGGTTATACACGAGCTGAGTTGCATCTGATGTACATCCGGTTGGAAGACGGCATGCAAAGCGTGGAGCAAAATCTCGGCCATTGATTGTACCGCCGACAAAGACCGCAGAAGGCTTATACTCTTCACAGAGTACTGTAAACAGATTGGTGTAGGCATCAACATTGAAATAATCATATCCTGTTCCACTAACATGAATGATTTTATCTACACCGCATTTAATAATTTTATCAAGACATGTATTACGGATATCCCCTACATAGATGGCAGTCAGCTTTTCACCTGCAGCGTCTGCGAGTTTTCTGGCTTCTGAGCAGAGTTCGAGAGAAACGGGAAGAACACCATCTTTGTTTTGCTCGATAAATACCCAGTAATCTTTGTAATCACGTTTAGATAACATAGAGCACCTCCTTAAAGCTGATCAACGAGAAGTGAAAGAAGCTTCTCGACATTATTTTCTGTGCTGCCCTCGTCAATTACGAAACCGGGCTCACCGACCTCGGGAGGATATGTTCTGGGAACTTTTGTGGGAGAACCCGGATCGCCAACTTTTTCCGGATCAAGACCACCTATGCCGTTGAAATTGAATTTTGTAATTTCAGCAGCTCTTGACGCTTTCCAGGACTTAAGATTTGGAATACGCGGGTTATAATTTGTTTTCTCGACAGTGAAAAGACAAGGAAGAGTGGCCTGGGCGGTTTCTATTCCGTTTTCAAGTTCTCTTTCAACAGTAACTGTTTTATTGCGGATATCGATACCTTTAATAAGTGACATTGAACTCAGCTGCGAAGCGTCAAATCTTTCTGCAAGCTGTGAACCCATCTGCCCGGTTGCTCCGTCAAGAGACTCCTTGCCGCAGAATATAAGATCAAAGTGACCAAGTTTTTTAGCAGCAGATACAATGACATATGAAGTTGCAAGAGTGTCTGCGTTGGCAAATGCTCTGTCGGATAAAAGAACTGCTTTATCTGCTCCTGCGGCAAGACACTCGCGAAGAGCCTCCTCTGCCATGTCAGGACCCATTGTTATGCAGGTAACTGTACCACCATATTGCTCTTTAACCTGAACAGCTGCTTCAAGTGCATTATTATCATTGGGGTTTAGAATTGAAGGAACACCCTGACGTATTAAAGAACCTGTTTCCGGATCAATCTTAACGAGATTGACATCGGGGACCTGTTTTATGCAAACTAAAATATTAAGCATGATGCCACCTCCTTAAGTACATACTTTGCCCGGATTGAGAATGCAGTTCGGGTCAAAGACTTGTTTTATATCGGTCATAAGGCCGTATGCTGTATCGCCGACAGATTCTTTAAGATAAGCTTTTTTGGCATGGCCTATTGCATGTTCTCCGGATACCTGACCTTCAAACTCGGTGCACTTTGAGTAGCATGCATCCATGAGTTTTTTGACACGGGATTTGAATACATCCTCTTCAAGATCATTTGAACATGTGTAAATATGAAGGTTACCATCACCGGCATGTCCGAAAGATTTAATGTAAACACCTTGCCTGTCCGCTTCTTCATGCGCAAATACAAGGAATGGAGCAATTTTATCAACAGGAACAACAACGTCCATCTCATCGAGTAACTTTGTTTGCGCCTCTATTACCGTAAGGAAAGCAGAGCGTGCAGCCCACACATCCTTTTTCAGGGTATCCGTCCAGACTACGAGGACATCATAGGCATCTACCTTCTCGGCAACTTCTCCTAGTCTGTCCATCTTCATTGAAAGTTCCTGCTCATTGTCACCTACAAGGGTAACTATTATATAAGCGCCTGCTTCTTTGCCGTTGACAATTGTTGGGAATATATGATTTCCGGTAAATTCGGCAGATCCGTCAATTACATCTCTTTCAGCGAATTCAATGGACTGAGGGTCGAGATTTGCAAGTTTTATAGAAGGGACAGAAGCTATTGCTGTTGCAATATCCTTAAATGGCAAAAGCAATGTTACATCTTTAATGGGCTTGGGAATAAGCTTCATGGTCATTTCGGTTATTACACCGAGAGTTCCTTCAGAGCCTACCATTAAGTGAAGAAGAGCGTAACCTGATGAAGTTTTGCATACACTTTTACCGAGCTTCATGATTCTGCCGTCAGCGAGAACTACGGTCATTGCCATGACATAGTCTCTTGTTACACCATATTTTACAGCTCTCATTCCGCCTGCATTTGTAGAAACATTGCCGCCAACAGTTGCGGTTTTTTCACCCGGGTCAGGAGGATACATTACTCCATGGGCAAGAGCGTCTGCTGCAAGGTCACAAAGAAGGACACCGGGCTGAATGCGGACACAGAGATTTTTGAGATCGTACTCAAGTATTTTGTTCATTTTTGCGGTACAGAGGACTATTCCCCCATTGATTGCGACGCAGCCGCCTACGAGACCTGTTCCCGCACCTCTTACGGTAACGGGTATCTTGTTGTCGTTGCAGATTTTCATGATTTCGGAAACTTCTTCTGTTGTTTCCACCATCACGACAGCTTCAGGTTGAAACTTTCCGTAAATTGGCATTTCATCATGGGTGAAGTCTTCCTTAATGGCATCGCCGGTGGAAAAGCGCTTATCGCCGACAATATTTTTCAATTGCTGAGATATTTCTGCAGTAAGTTTGTTGTATGTTGCCATTTTTTCCTCCCTCTTCGGAATTATTCTGAGACGATGACAGAGATTCCATTAGGTATTACGGTAATACTCTTGTCATTGTCAGGATTTGCAATTTTAAGTGCTTCTTCAAGTGTTGAAGCATAAGTCATTTTCATCTCTTCGACCATTGTTTTAAGAGCAGGTCTTGTGACCATAATTACTTTATAATTCATCAATATGCGTGCAAGAATCTGACTCTCCCATTGATCTGCAATGGTTTTATCCTGTGGTGTTGCCATGAACTGAGCGTAAAGAGAGGCAGCACTTTCACAGTTTTTAAGAGATTCGTAAAAACTTTCTCCTCCGTGGCCATCTGCGCATTCAACACACTCTATGATAGTTCCGCCTTTGATACAGCTTGCCTCGGCGGCAGTCATACTCTTGACGCACTGATATATATTCTGATCAAGCGGAGCGCCGCCATTGGATGTAATTACTATATCTGAATATATAGGAGAAACTTTTGCATACGAAAGAAGAAAATCACAACCGGCGCGATGTGCAGTTTTATAATTACCTGCAAATGCTGCAACGGTTTTCTTGTCCTCATCAATAATAACGTTAACTATAAATTGAAGCTTCGCCATTTGCGCAGCTGCCAGCATATCTTCGTGCATGGGATTACCGTCGAGCTTTCCTGTGCGGGAAAATTCAGAATCAATGAACTTTGAGCAATGGTTGCCGAGAACTGTTACTTGATCGCAGATTCCTGGAAGAACACTCTTTCTTCCTCCTGAAAAACCGGCAAAGAAGTGAGGTTCAATAAATCCTTCGGCTATAAGAAGATCAGCATCCGCAGCAACTTTATCTATAACGCAGGGCGCACCTGACGGCAGAGTTCCTACTTCAACATTAGACTCGGCATCACGGCAGTCGTGAATTACTATATTACATTTATCCATTATTTCACGGCCGAGTTTTGCCTCAAGCTCCTTCTCGGTTGTCGGACGGTGAAATCCTGTCGCTACAAGAAGAGTAATTGAAATGTCAGGTGAACCCTTCTTTAAGTCATCAAATATATTAGGAAGAATATCTTTGCTTGGAACAGGACGTGTATGGTCAGAGATGATTATGACACAATTTTTCTTTCCCTCCGCAAGCTTGGACAGAGGAAGAGAATCTATCGGATTGTCCATGGCATTTCGTACAATATCCAACCCACTACCTTCGGCTTTTAGATTACCTATTGACGATGTCAGACAACTGCATAATGTGTTATCAAAAGGAATATAATTTTTGCCATAGGGAATTTGAATCAAAATAAAACCACCTTCCTAACTTTAAAACAAAATGACCCCATAAAATGAGGTCATAAAATTAATACGAGTAAGAGTCAGAACCGATTATTTTATCGAACTGAGCCTTAATTCCGCACGGCCATACAAGAATAAGCGCAACAACACTTGTAGCTGCAGTCTGGATAAGCTGCAGCGGCAGTTTTGCTATAGCATAGGCCGGCGTGGAGTAAATGAAATATCGTCCGAAAGTATATCCTGCGCAGCAGATTATATACCCAAGTACAGTTCCTATAATGGAGGCAACAACAGGTTTGTGCTTAAAAAGATGCCTTGAACAAAGGGAAATAACAACTGCCTGAAGGCCATGCACAACAAGAGATACGAACATGGGAGCAGGATAAAACAGGACATCTCCCAAAAAGGCACCGACACCGCCAACCATAAATGCGTAGAACGGCTCAAGAAGTACGGCTGCTGCTACGATAATGATGTCATTAAGATACATTCCTCCGACAGGAGTCGGAACGGAAAATGAACTCATGACTATGTTCATAGCCATTAAAATAGCAGTGAATGTTAATTTTTTAGTAGTATTATGATTCATTTGATTATCAGGTCACAGATTCTGTCAACAATATCTAGGTCGAGGTCTGCAAACATGGGTAGACAAAGGACCTCGTCGGAAATTCTCTTTGCGACGGGAGTGAGGTCTACATCAAAACCCTCTCTGCCATTATAGCAATCAAAAGAGTTGGTGAGGGGATAGAAATATTTTCTCGCAACAATATTCTGCCTTCCTAAAATGTTAAAGACATCATCACGGGAATATTTATAATTTTCAAATACAACTGGGAAGTATGCATAATTTGAGCGTACGCCATCTTTAACATAGTTAAGCTTTATTCCGTCTATATTGGAAAGACGGGACATGTATTGATCATAGACGGCTTTACGTTTAGCAATTTCATCGTCGACATGACGAAGATTGCATATGCCCATAGCTGCACAAAATTCGTTGAATTTAGCATTTCCACCGACTGCAGGAACACTTTCCGGGCCATGTATTCCAAAATTCTTAAGATCATTCATGATACCTTGAAGTGCATGGTCTGCATAACACACACAGCCGCCTTCAATAGTATGAAATACCTTTGTGGCATGGAAAGAAAACATAGCCGCATCACCGAATGTTGCAACACCTACACCATCCTTTGTAATTCCAAAAGCATGCGCAGCATCATATATTACTTTGAGATTGTGACGCTTGGCAATGTCTGCGATTTTTTCGACATTGCAGAGATTGCCGTAAACATGGACAGGTACTATAGCAGATGTTTTATCTGTAATGAGGGCTTCTATTTTATCTGCATCAATCGTGTAGTCATCAGGATTGATGTCACAAAAAACAGGAGTACATCCGCAACGGACAATTGCGTGTGTAGTGGATGCAAAAGTAAAGGGAGTTGTGATGACCTCTCCTGTGAGTCCCATTGCTGCGATAATATTTTCAAGAGCTAAGTGTCCGTTTGTAAAAAGAGTAATATTTTCTGCTTTTAAATATTTTAAAAGAGCAGATTCAAGCTTGAGATGCTTTTCTCCCATGTTTGTAAGAAATCTTGAATCCCAAAGAGAACGTATTTCTTTACAGTATTCTTCGTACTCCGGCATGGAAGAACGTGTTACATTTATTATTTCACTCATAAATTAGGCCTTCCAATCCAATAAACTTTCTATCATGTCAAGATCAAAAACGGGGATATGACATTTATCATGTACTCGCTTTCTCTCAGCAAAAGAGTCGTCGATAAAAATAGAATTAGGTTTAATATAATCCGTTTTGTTATCCTCGGCAACTTTAAGATGTATTATCTCATCGAATAATTTTTCCGAGATACAGTATTTAGCAAGGTCTTCATATATATCTGTGGAATGTCTGGTTAACAAAACTATGGATTTACCGGCATTTTTTGCCTGGTATAAAAACATTATAAGCTGTGTATTGACAAGGTTTTTTACAATTAAAGAATCGTCAAAATCAACATACACGGTATCATAGGAAATATCTGTCTTGAATCTGCTTATAAAAGCACGATCGACCAGAGAATTATTTGCATTGTTTATTATATCTACATCGTATCCCCAGAAATTATAAAGAGTGAGTAGTGGCATGTTTACACCGAGATTTCTGGTGAAACCCATTGTACCGACAATTCTTGGAGCAATTTCCATAAGACGGAACTGACCATTTTTGTTTTCTTTAATCTGGAAAAACCAGGCCCCATTAAAAGAGAGACGTGAATTGATATCTTCTGCCATGTTTTGAATATCCTGGTTAAACGCAATGTTACGGGACCGTACAGAAATTCCTGCACGTATACGCTCTCTCGTCCTGGGATTTACAAATCTAAGCTTTCCGTGAATGTCAGTGAAACAGTCAACAGTGTATTCAGCACCTGGAAGATATTCACTGATAGTATACTCGACTTCGCTGCTAAGAGCTTCCTCGAGATGAGCCTGATCATTTATTTTCATGGCGCCCTTGCTTCCCTGACCGACTGACGGCTTAATAAACACAGGGTATGACGGGATTTCGTTTATGTTTTTATAGTTCACAGGAAGATATGATGAGCCCGATAGATAATCATAGGTTTTATTTTTACTTCTGCAAATATCAATGGTTTTTTTATCTGATGCGATAATTTCACAGTGTACTTTTTCACGATTATTGCTAAAAACAAGCAAAGCATCGTCATGCGCAGGATAAATATAATCTATGTTATATTTATCTACAATGTCGTTAATAGCATCAATGAAGTTGTCATCATTGGCATAAGGCAGATTGTAAAAACAGTTTTTGAAAACAAAGTCGGCATGACATTCTTCTCCGTTTGCTCCAAAAAGTTTTACAAATTTGGAGTATTTCAGAGCCTCATGTATTTCAAATGCAATTTCTGTTCCTGCGGGATAGACAAGAACATTTTTAGCGTCACTCATCAATTAGTATATCCTTGTTTGTTTCTGTATAGTTTGTGTAAATGAGGGAAGATAAGCTTGATTATTGTTTTTATGCGAAAGGAAAGAGGTTCCGCTTTGAAAAACTTATCATATGGGGCTCTGATCATATCTTCGACATTACCTTCTAGATATAAGAGCTCATATTTACGCTTAAGAATTTCTTCGTTGGTAAGGGATGACTGATAATTGTCAAGGTGTGGAAGTAGAACTTTCATCATTTCGATTTCGCCGTTTACGAAATTAATCAATTTTCCATAGTTATGACGATATCCGGAACTCCAAGATTCACTGTTGCTTGTCATGCGATATACCGACATTGGCTTGTCAATAAACCACACTTTGCCTTTTAGAACCATTTGAAGGGCGATGGCATAATCCGTAAATCCATATGAAAATGCAGTATTGTAAAAATCAGGTGGTGGGTTTATAACATTGGCTCTTACTACGATAGAGCTTGTATGAAAGCAGTTGGACATGCCTTTTATAATCGTTGCAAAATCTATATCTCGGTCATGACTTTCAGGAATAACCAGAGAATCTGGGAGATCTCCTTCACAGAAATGGTACATGGAGTTATGCACACAACCAGAATAGTCAGGATGAGAATCAAGAAAATCAATTTGCTGCTGAAGTTTAGATGTGTCCGACCAGAAGTCATCACCTTCACACCAGGCGTAATACTCACCTTTTGCTTCCTTGAAAAGAAGCTCAGGAAAAATATTAATTCCCTGTGAAAATAGATTTTTATCTTGGTGGAAATAACGAATTATATCAGGGTATCTGCTGGCATATGAGCGTATAATCTCGGGAGTATTATCGGTTGATGCGTCATCCGTTACTAAAACTTCAAAATTGAAATTTGTTTTTTGACTAACAAAGCTTTCAAGAGCATCGGCTATATATTTTTCATGATTATAAGCGGTACATAAAACAGAAACTTTCATAAGTTATTATTATAATATAAAAGGCTTGCTTTTACAAGCAAGCCGCTGTTTTTGCTGCAACAGCAGCGTTGTTTAAAACAAGCTTAATGTTACTTTCAAGACTGCTACCGCCAGTCAATTCAACAATTTTTGCCAGAAGGAAAGGTGTTGTTTCTTTTCCTTTCACGCCAAGTTTATTACATTCATCAAGAGCCTGGTTAATAGCTTGATCTATTGAGTCTTTATCCATTGAATATTCTTCGGGTATTGGGTTCGTGACAAGCATACCGCCTTTATAGTCCAACTCCCTTTGTGAACGGAACAAATCCGCAAGTTCTTCGGGGGTATCAACTCTATAGTCTACACCAAATCCGCTTTTTCTGGTATAGAAGGCAGGAAGTTCGTCTGTGCCATATCCTATAACAGGAACTCCCTTAGTTTCAAGATATTCCAGTGTGAGACCTAAATCAAGAATAGATTTTGCCCCGGCGCATACGACCATAACGGGTGTCTGAGCAAGTTCTTCAAGATCGGCTGAAATATCCATGGTAGTTTCAGCACCTCTGTGAACGCCACCTATGCCACCGGTTGCAAAAATTTTTATTCCTGCCATATGTGCGATAATCATTGTCGTTGTAACGGTAGTAGCACCGTCAAGTTTACGGGCAACAAGAGCGGGGAGATCTCTTCTTGAAGCTTTAGCAACATTACGGCCGGCTTTGCCTAACTGTTCTATTTCCTCATGTGAAAGACCGGCTTTTAAACGGCCTCCTATAACAGCTATTGTTGCAGGTACTGCACCATTATCACGTATGGTTTGCTCAACAAGAAGAGCCGTTTCAACATTCTTTGGGTAAGGCATGCCATGAGAAATAATCGTGCTTTCAAGTGCAACAACCGGCTTGCCAGAGGTCAACGCTTCCTGAACTTCAGGGGAAATGTCTAAATGTTTATTCATGTTTACTCCTTGTATGATGTGAAATATATAAGAGTTGAAATTTCCTATATAAAAATGTCACTTGAAGAATTGTAGCATTTTTCTGTTGGACAATCTATAAAATGATGAAAATAAAGGTAAATTAGACGTTTAGCACAAGGAATGCGACAGCTCTGCTATGAGTTTTTCTATTCCTTCTAATAAGTCATTATAAGTTGCTTCAAAATCTCCTGAGTACCAGGGATCCGCCACAGGTCTGTCCAATAACATAGAGATTTTTTGTTGAGGATCACCACCGAAGAAATTTTTAAGGTTTCGGATATTATTGTTGTCCATTCCTATTATTTTATCATAATACTCATAATCTTGCAGACATACTTTTCTAGCACATCGGGGCTCAAAAGGAATGCCATTATCTCTCAGAATTTTTTTGGCAGGATAATACATATCATTACCAAGTTCTTCAGAGCTGGTAGCTGCAGAAGAAATCTCAAGATTGCTACTCAAACCATATTTCATAGCAATATTTTTTAGCATAAATTCCGCCATCGGAGACCTACAAATGTTGCCGTGGCAAATAAAAAGTATCTTAATCATAAGTTTCTCCTATCACAAATGCCGCAATTTGCCGCGTTTAGGCCACTTTCGGCCAGTCTCTAACGAAACGGGTTCATCGCAGCTTAAGTCACACATATTGCAAAATGCGGCAAGATGTGGCCTTGTGTGACTTTGAAACGTAGCCTAAACGTAGTCGAATACGCGGCCCGAGTATACGATTATTTTGTGGGTATGGGGTGCAAATGGGTGCAAATCTGCTTTCAGATGCCCTCCCTGGCTCCGTCGGAACAAGTCTTGAAGCACCGGTGCGGGTATAGTATTTAACGATACCTGAAGTCGTGGGGTGCAAATGGGTGCATTTTTAACGATTGACGGTGAAGAAAGATAAACTATAATTTATATTTTACAATCCAATTCAGCATATCAACAAAGATAGGATACAAGTCTTTCCCCTTCGTTGAAAGAGAGTATTCTACATGTGGAGGTATCTCATTAAATTGTACCCTGGTAACCAGACCCTCCGTCTCTAATTTTTTCAAGGTCGCAGTAAGCATCGTATTAGTGATTCCGTGAATCTGGTTTTTCAGCTTGCCGAAACGATACGTGTCTGCTTTAGTCAATTCAAAAAGCACCCGTAAATTCCATTTGCCGGATAACAGCAAAAACATATTTTCTACAGGGCAAGGTCCATCATTAAAATCAATCTTCGATAACATCTCCTGATATTCTTCAAAAGTCATTTTGCAACTCCTTTAGTACGAAATTTCTTACTGAGTATGAAAAATCTGCGTACTTGATTCTTTTGGCACTAATGGTACTATATCCGTATATAGTATAAAATACGTACTGTAAATAGTCAATGTAATCGGAAGCAATCCTATGAGCAAAACACTTATTGCATATTTTTCAGCTACCGGTACAACTGCCGGGATGGCAAAAACGCTTTCAGAAGATATCGGCGCAGACCTATATGAAATCAAACCGGAAAATCCATATTCTCAAAAGGATCTTAACTGGGTGAATCCTTTTTCAAGAACCATGAAAGAATATCTGGGGAAGACGAAAGTAGCTGTTGCTGATCAGTCGCTTGATATCATGGAATATGATACCGTCATTCTTGGCTTTCCGATTTGGTTTTTCAAAGAGCCAAATGTTATCCTCACTTTCTTATCGCAGCATAACTTTGCAGGAAAGACGATGTCATTTTTCGCAACATCTCACAAAGCCGGGATCGGAAAAAGTGAAGCGGAATTGAAGAGTGCCTGTCCGAACGCTCAATGGAAGACAGGACTACTGGCAAATGGTAAAACGGCTGAAGAGCTGAAAACCTGGGCAACTGGAATTAAATAATAACGCAATATACTGAGGTCGTGACTCCTTATCATGGAGCAACGACCTCGCTTTTTTATGCACAGCAAACCAGCCTCTTTTCCTCGCGATCTCGTTGACATCCTTGATTCTGGATAATCCCATGAAAAGACCATGCTAAAGAAATTAGTATTTGTCTTCAAGCCCATCTTCCTGGCCTGCGGTCAGGAAGCATCTCTCGCTCCAAAGAGCTCGGTCAATTAAAATTTATCTCACCAGTCAACTGGCGGCTTTACGACGCTCCATATGGCATAAAAATACAAATCTCATTTTACCACTACAGTAAAAGCTTCCAATACCCACTTTTTCTGGAGCCGACCCGTTC
>R06__coassemble_691_pt1 | contig 12109 bp, 8 predicted proteins | sample R06__metabat2_high_PE_044 | metagenome-assembled genome bin R06
TCTCCAAACTCACAAAATCTCTTGGTGTATAGTCCGCCGTTTTGCGGTTTCCTTAGTATAAAGGGTATTTATCTCGGCTTTACATGTTTTTCCTTCTTTCGTTTGTACAGCTGCCTGTCTGCCATATCCAGAGCGTCCGGAATGTTATTAATACCATTAACAGGGGTATATCCGACGGATACTGAAATACTGAATTTTGAGGAATGCTCTGATAAGATAGACGAAAGACAGGAATTTAGCGCATCTTCGGCGTTTTCAAAAAAATTATCTGCATTATCTCCGACAATTACAAACTCATCTCCACCTAATCTTGAAATGAAATATGATTTTGGAACGGCTGTTATAAGCGCTTCTGAAATACAGGTAAGTGCCCAATCTCCGGCGGGATGCCCGTAAGAATCATTTATGCCTTTGAAATCGTCTACATCAAGTATAGCCAGTGCAAATTCTGCACCGCTTTTAATCTTCTCCTCAAGATAATGTTCAAGAGCATACCTGTTGTTTATATGGGTGAGCGCATCTGTATCAATTTTTTCAAGCATATGCTGCTTGAGTAAAAACTCAAATATTATCATTGTACCGACGGAACGATATGGGAAAACCTGTGGCAGCGAGAACTGAATTATCTGAATGACTAAGAGAAATATAGCATATAAAAACAGTCGCAGGTATTCTGCTCTGTCAATATAGTTATCTTTCCGAAGCGAGCGAATCAATGCAGAAATACCGCTATAGGCAGTATATATGCTTATTATGACAAAAACAGGAATGAATAATATGCCTCTTTTATATGTGCTGTCATCAATGTAAAAAAACACATGCGTATATGGACTTGTAATAATAAGAATCAGAATAACAACAAGAGGCAAAAGAAAAAACGAGAAACGTTTTTGGGTCAGACTGAATATGCTGTGTTGTTTCTTTTCTGAATAGCAAAGCCAGAAAATGCCGTGGAGTACTACAAAAAGAATATAAAAAAGGGTAAGCAAAAATGAAACGGATACATTGAACTTTATGACATTGAATTCCCTGAGTCCGTAGGCACAGTCGAATATTGCTGCAAGTCCGGCAAAAAGATACGAACAGTATATATATCTGTAAAATGAAAAACGAGGAGTGATTTTCTCAATCAAATACGTGTCGTAAAGCAAAAATGCTGCACACAGTAAGGATATAACGCAGTAAATAATGCCGATGTAAAATGTATCTGACATAGTTGCTACCTCTGTAAAATGTTAGTTCGGGTGGCGGTGAGTTGACTTTAATCAGTAAAGCGGGCAAGGATTGTGATGCGTATTATCTTTTGTGGAAATCGCCTTATTAATACATAACATTGGCCAAAATGCGCAAAATCTGCAATTTTTGCGATAAATATGTATAAAATAACAATTAAATCTTACCAAATAGATGAATGTTTGTCAATTTAAGCGATATAGGATTAAATGTGAGTATCTGTGTGCAATTTCACATTGAATAAACAACTTGTGACGGATATAATGTTTACAAGCAAAAATAATATTTTTACGACAGGAGGAAAAATATGTCAGATGTTAAAAGATTCCTTCCCGAATACGACGTTATAGTAGTAGGCGCAGGTATGGGTGGTATGACAGCTGCCGCAAAACTCGCCAAGGAAGGAAAGAAAGTACTTATGCTTGAAAAGCATAACATGACAGGCGGATATGCAACAAGCTTTGTACGCGGCCGCTATGAGTTTGAAGTATCTCTCCATGAAGCATGCGAATTTGGCGATGGAAAAGACGGAGCCGGATATGGTGCAACAAGAGCCATGTTCGACGATATAGGGGTGAAACTTGACTGGGTCAAGGTTCCCGATGCCTACAGAGTAATTCTTACAGACAGAAACATCGATTTTACAATGCCGTTCGGAATTGAAAACTGCATTGAGGCAATTGAAAAGCTGGAACCGGGCAACGGAAAGAAAGTGCGCAATTACTTCCAGCTGTTCAAGGAGATTAATGAGGCACTCGAGTATATAGGCTCATGCGGAAAAGATGGACCCGAAGGAAAGGTTATGGCAACAACATATTCCAATTTCCTCCGTACTGCCGCATATGATACAAATGAAGTCAACAAGTCATTTAAGTTCGGACCCAAAACACAGGAAGTTCTTAACGCATATTACGGATATATAAGCCGTCACTTGGATGAGGCAAGCTTTACCGTATGGGCACAGATGATTTACATATATCTTCGCGATGGTGCACATATCCCCAACAAGACATCCCACGAGATTGCAAATGCTCTTGAAAAAGCATTCAGAGAATATGGCGGACAGGTGGAGACAAATGTCAAGGTTACCGAATACATACTTGAAAACGGACGCTGCACAGGCGTAAAGACTGAATCGGGCGACGTAATAAAGGCAAAATTTGTTATTTCAAACGGCAACCCGACCAAGTCCATAATGGACATGATGGATAAGACCCAAGTTCCTGAAAAGGCATATAAACTTGCAGGCGCTAGAGAAATGCTGGCGTCTCCGTTCGTAGTTTACCTAGGACTTGATGCACTTCCACAGGACATGGGTATTGAAAGCTATGAATACTTTGTCGGCGAAAATATGGATACCGAAAATATTTATAAAAACACAAATCAGTGGATGACACATCACAGAGTATCCGCAACATGTCCTGATGTTGCAATTCCCGGATTTTCAGGACCTGACCGCTGCCAGATAAATCTGACAGGCATGTATTCTCCTGAGGCGATAAACAAGTCCGGACTTAATAAATACAATTATGAGCAGGACAAAGAGCGCTTTGCCAATAACATGATTGATGTATTTGAGGAAATTTCAGGAGCCAGAATTCGCGATCATATCGAAGAAATCGCAATTGCAACACCTGCAACATTCACACGTTACACCGAGGCATTTAAGGGCAATATTTACGGATATGTATGTTCTGCAATTGATGGTGCTGTTCCAAGAACTCTTGCACAGGAACAGGAAAGATTCATACCCGGTCTTGACTTCGTAGGAAGTGCAGGATTCCGCGCACACGGCTACTCCAGCGTTATGACAAACGGATATCAGGTGGCAAATGTAGTACTTGCAAAACTTGGAGGTGACAAATAATGGCAAAGAAAGCAAAAGTCACGGTAAGGACATACTTTACAGACCTTATGGGTTGGTTCAAGCTCATGAAGAGACGCGAGGAATGGATTGAAAATGCAAGCACAGACATTGACATGACAGACCGCGCAGCAGAAATAGCAAAAGAAATACACACTGACAAAGTAGTTGCTGTAATTGACAATGTAAAAGACGAGACTCCTAGCACAAAGACATTTACACTTAAAGTCTGCGAAGGATATCATATGCCGTATTTCAATGCAGGACAGCATATAAGTGTAAAGTTTTTAATTGATGGCAAGTGGGTTACAAGACCTTTCTCTGTTTCATCTACTCCTAAAGAGGCAGATGAAGGAATTCTCCAGATTACGCTCCGCAAAAAAGACGGCGGATATGTTACTTCTTGGGTATGGGACAACTGGAAAGCAGGTACCGAGGTTATATTTGACGGAGCATTCGGTGACGGATGGTACAGTGCAATTCGAGATACAAAGCATGTAGTAGGTATAGCAGGCGGAAGCGGAATCACCGCATTTCGATCAATTGCCAAAGACATGGCTACATCAAAGCGTCCCGAGAAGTTCACAATACTTTACGGCTCAAGAAATCAGGATGACATCATTTTCTTTGATGAACTTAATGAAATTGCAAAAGAATCCGGTGGAAGCATCGAAGTATTCAATATTCTTTCAGAGCCAAAAGACGGCTGGGACGGAGAGACAGGCTTTATAGGAGCAGATATCATAAAGAAACTCGTTCCTGATTGGGATAAAGTAAGCTACTATATAAGCGGACCGCAGCCAATGTATGATTTCCTTGACGGTGAATTTGCCAAGATGGGTATAAAGGAAAAATATATCCGCAAGGAAGAATATGGTGAGACAGATGATATTACAAAGTCTCCTCTTTATCCTAAAGGACATGAGAACGAGACATTTAAAATCACTGTAAAGTACGGAATCGATGAGCAGGTAATAGATGCAAAAGCAACGGATACAGTTGTGGTATCTCTTGAAAAGGCAGGACTTGCTCCTGATACACACTGCAGATCCGGCGCATGTGGTTGGTGCAGAAGCCTTCTTCTTGAAGGTGATGTATGGCAGAGACCTCAGTCAGATGGAGTAAGATCTTCAGATAAAGATTACGGATACTTCCATCCATGCTCTGCATATCCCATGAGCGACCTTGTAATTGAGGTAGAATCAAGACTATAATAAGGTGCTATCGAAAATTTGTGCGCCATGCAAATGAATTACTCACTACTACCCCACGGCAAGCCGTGGTGGTTGCATGCCAAATGACATAGACACTTGGTGCATAAATGAGCAAAAGACCAAATTAAATATAATAGGATATCCCAGTATTTTAGCCAAGATTGATATCAATCAATGCAAAATACTGGGATGTTTTATGTTTGTGCTTAATTAACTCTATACCTAAATCGAATGACTTGGTTAATCGCACATAGAATTATTGAATTTATGTGTAAGTGAACAAAGGTACTGGCTTTGTATATCTTGATGTCCGCACCTTTGACATTGAAGACCATTTTATGGTTCTTGTTTTGAAATTATTCCTGTTTTGAGCCTTCTTCCATAAGCTCTGAAATTGCCTTTGCAAGTTCTTCGTTAAGTTCGGTAACTGTTTTGCCTTCAGGATAAATGGGCTTTCCAAATGTTACCTTAACGCGGCTTTTTGTGGGAGGAAGCTTGAATTTGCTCATCTCGGCATCAATATGTGCAATTCCGCATATGCTGCCCGGTACAATAGGTTTGTTTACTGCAATTGCCATACGCGCGGGTCCTTCTTTCAAGGAAAAAAGAACAGTATTGTTTTCAAAGTTCGTACCTTCGGGGAAAGAAAGAATATTCCATCCCTCTCTTAAAAGTTCTTGACAGCGGTCAAGCGTCATTCTTGAGTTACCATCGCGGTCTACAGGAATAAAGTTGTGCGTTAGGACAAATTTACTGAGAACAGGATCGTTTGCAAGGTCTGCTTTTCCTATGATACAAGTGTTGTCATTTATTTCCTGAGGCATGACGCTTGTTATAAATGACGGGTCCAGTACTGTACGATGGTTCGTGCAGATAAGATAGTTAGTATCGGTCGGGAGATTTTCAAGACCGTATCCTTTTACATGCCATATTGCTTTGGCAAGCTTCTCAATATTTCCGAATACGAATTTATCAGGTGCGGATACCTTGTGCGGATATTCGGACAAATCATACTTAGCCTTTTCCTCTTTATCGGATATGTCGTAATTTGTTACAGCGTCATAAAGTGCTCCGAAGGTTTCCGGCATGGAGGACAGTGCAAACATGTCTATATCCCATTTATCTTGAATTGCAACGAAAAGATCTATTTGCTGAAGAGAATCAAGACTTAAAAGAGTGCCTTCGGCAAGATCAGCATCTTTCCATTGAGCGCCGGAAACTTCAATGAGCATTTTTCTCAATGCAGCGACGGTTTCATCTTCATCAACTGTTATCATTGATGCTTCGGTAACAGGGGCATTCAAACCGTTAACGGCCATCTCTGTTAGGCGAAAACGCTGAACTTTGTGCGATGATGAAAGGGGGAACTCCTTTAAAATATAGACATCTTTTGGTCGATACATCACGGGAAGAAGACTTGCCCGCTCATGGATTCTTAAAGTAATTGAATCTTCCGGAAGAGGACGGGATTTATCTTTAATAACAGCTATTGAAAAAGCGTCACAGCCTCCTTCTCCGGGAACTTTGAATACAGAGACATCACTTACAGCATCTATATTCTGATACTTCGATTCTATTTCCTCGGGAAGAAGTTTTTCACCATTTTTAAGAACTATGGTTTCTTTGGAACGGCCGCATATTACAAGACAGTTATTTTTATCAAAATAACCCAGGTCTCCTGTACGGAAGTAACCGTCGGAGGTAAATATGTCCTTCATATCCTCTTCGTGGAGATAAGAAATCATGCGGTATGGGGATAGAATTTCGACTTCGCCACGTCCGGTTTCATCGGGATTTACGATGCGGATATCCATTTTATCCGTATGGCGAAGGACGCGACCTGTTGTTCCCGGATAATATCCGCGTCCGGTTACTGCAAGAGGTGCACCAAGTTCAGTAAGTCCATATGCCATTGATACATCTATGCCCATGTTGAGGAAAAATTTATTAACATCAGGGTCACATGGTGAGGCACCTATCATAAAGCCCTTCATGTTTCCTCCGAATGCTTTTTTGTTAAGGAAAGAAAGAAGAGCGCGACCTGCACGCCAACCGAAAACTCGTCTAAAGAAACCACTTATGCCAAGAAGCGCATTTACAAGTATCTTTGTAAAAATGTTTTTGGAATAACCGGAAACCATCTTCTTATAAAGGGAAGTGAGCATAGAAGGAACGGTGCATATATTGTCGGGTTTTATGTCCTGAAGTACACTGACGAGCGCATTCGGCGTAAGACGCTCAAGCATAATTACTTTTGTGTTGCAGTATATATCATATGTTGCGCAGAGAAGTCCTGCAATATGATACGGAGGAAACAGCATCAAGTCACATTCACGTGGAGTGTAAGCAGGATAGTTTTTGTAAATGCCGGCATCATGGCTCATGCCATACTCTATGCCCATAGTTACTGTTGTGTGCTTTAAAAGAACAGCTTTTCTTATCTCGCCCGTAGTTCCCGACGAAAAGAGCACAAAGAAAGTATCCTTGTCCATGGGTTCGGCAGCTTTGAGTTTGTGACTGACTTTTTCAGGACCGTACAGAAGTGGAAAGTTAGAATTTATAGAGAAAACGGGGATTTTGTTGTCAAGAGAGGATGGAAGCCTTACACCCTTGAGTGTCGTAAAGACTGCTTTGCAGGAAGTATCTTCAAGCATATGCTGAACCTGCATGTTTGGAATACCGGGATCAATGCATACCATGATATATCCACCCCTTAGACATGCGTATGTCAGCGAATACCACCATGGTCGCAGAGATGAAATTACCGCAATGCGATCGCCGGGATTGAGCCCTGCATCTTTCAAACGCCCCATAAGAATATCTGACTGCTCCGCAATTTCATTATAGGACACTTCCTGACGTGTTCCGTCAGCATGCTGATAAATCGCAAAGGTACTGTCGCCCCCTCTTCTGATACCATCTGCATACATGTCAGGCATCCACAGCTTTTCAGGTAAAAACAGTTCATCCCTATAGTTGTCCATAAAAATCTCCGAAAAACAAATAATTTCTACCTATTATAATTAAGTAATGGAAATAATGCAAACATTAGTGCAGAAGAGAAAATTCAATAAGCTATAGATATAAAAATCTAGAGTTGAAGATGCTGAAAAATAAAATTTCATATTCAAATTATTCGGTTCTAATGTATAATATAAATGTAGAAAATAGCAAAAAGCAGACAGACAAATGTCATACGGAGAGATTATATGGTAATATTTTATACAGGAACAAAAAACAGCGAGATTTGTGCAAAGAATATAGCAGAGATGCTGCACGATGAGCTGGTCTGCGCAAATGATTTTATAAAAACGAATGAATCAGGTGACTTTTTCTCGGAAAGGCCATTCGTTTTTGTATGCCCTACATATTCCTGGCGTATTCCGAAAATCTTTGAAAAATTTATAAGAGAGTCAAAATTTAATGGGAATAAAAACGCCTACTTTGTAATGACTTGCGGAAGTGATATAGGAAATGCGGAAAAATATATTAAAAAGCTATGTCAAGACAAAGAATTTGAGTATTGTGGCGTCAAGGAAATAGTGATGCCGGAAAATTATACTGCAATGTTCCCCGTGCCTGACAAAGAGGAGACAAGAAAGATAGTTGCAGAGGCATATCCTGAGTGCGAAAGATGTGCTGATTATATAAAAAACGGGAAAATCCTACCGAACATAAAAATCTGTTTTACAGATTCCGTTAAAAGTGGAATCGTGAATTTCTGCTTTTATAATTTCTGGATTTCATCAAAGGGGTTCAGAGTGTCGGATGAATGCACAAGCTGTTCTCTTTGCGAAAAGCTTTGCCCTACAAACAGCATTATAATTAAAGACGGAAAGCCTGTATGGGGCAAAGATTGTACTCACTGTATGGCATGTATCAACGCGTGCCCTTCAAAAGCAATTGAATATAAAAATGTATCTGTAGGAAAAACTAGAATTTATAACGGGCAGGCAAGATAGGGGATTTTTAATCCGATATAGTTTTTTCAAAAAGGAGAAGCGTATGAAAAAAATTCTGATGTTTATGCTTTGCGTTTCATTGTTGCTGACATGTAGTGCATATGCCGATGATAGTACGAATACTGAAAGCAATGGACTTACAAAGGATCTGGTTATACTGTTTACAGGTGATGTCCATGGCGGAACAGATAAAGGATGGACATATACAGGACTCTACGGAATAAAAAGCCAGCAGGAAAAGAATAATTATGTACTTCTTGTTGATACCGGTGATTCAATTCAAGGAGAAAAAGCGTCAGCGGTTTCAAAAGGCGGATTCAATATAAATCTTATGAATGCTATGGGTTATGATTTGGCAGTACCCGGAGTACATGAATTTGACTACGGAACTGAGCGCTTCTTCGAACTTGCGGGCGAGGCGGATTTTGAATACATTTCTTCAAATTTCACCTGCGATGGGAACCTTGTTTTCAATCCGTATGTTATTAGGGAATTTGACGGAGTAAAGGTCGCATTTGTTGGTATATCATCTCCTCAGACAATAAATTTGAGCTATTCCACATATTTCAATGATGAAGATGGTAATTGCAGTTATTGTTTCTATGCAGGTGAAAAAGGCAAAGAATTTTACAGTGCCGTTCAGGAAGCGGTTAACGATGCAAAAGAAGAAGGCGCAGACTACGTAATAGCCCTTGCACATTTAGGGTCTGAAAAAGACACATCTCCCTATATGAGCACAGAACTTATAGCCAACACAAGCGGTATCGATGCAGTGCTTGGCGGATATAGTCATGCAATCATTGAGCAGCAGGAAGTTAAAAACAAAGAAGGGGAAACAGTTCTTCTTTGCGAGTGTGGCACAAACCTTGAAGCAGTAGGATGTTGTACAATAACAAAAGGCGGAGACATATCCACAAAGCTCTTTACGTGGGACCAGGATACAGATGCTGTGAGCTTTATGGGACTTGAAAACGAGTTTACAGATATAGTAAATGCACAAAATGAGATACTCAATGAAGTGCTTGATGAGACAGTCGCCACCTCTTCTGTAGAACTTATAATAAGGGATCCCGAAACAGGGGCAAGAGTTATAAGAAATTGCGAGACTAACTTAGGTGATTTTGTTGCCGATGCTTACCGAGAAGCAACCAAGGCCGATGTTGCAATTGTAAGCGCAGGGAGTATTTGCTGTAGAATTCCTGCCGGGGACATTACGGTCAATGACCTGATAAAATGTTGCGGAGAAGACAGCAGAATATGTATGGCGGAAGTGACAGGACAGCAGATATTAAATGCACTTGAGTGGGCAAGCCGTCAGGCGCCGAAGGAACTGGGAGATTTTTTACAGGTATCGGGAATCACTTATGAAATACATGAATATATGGAATCATCCTGCAAGTCACATACAGATGGAACATTTAAAAGTATTTCGGGTGAGTATCGCATAAAGAATGTAAAAATAGGCGGAGAAGATCTGGAACTTAAGAAGACGTATACCCTTGCGGCAGATGCAGGACTTATCAAGGAAAGCAAAAACGGTTTCAATATGTTTGAAAACTGCAACCTAATACTCGATGAGACTATGTATGGGTATGAGGCACTTATTGATTATGCTGTGTTATACCTTGAAGGAGACCTTTCTGAGTATTTAAATATCTTTGGTGACGAAAGAATCTGTTTGATTGATAAAAATCCGGAAACTCCGGAGGCTGAGATAGAAGAAAATGAAGAGGCTTTGCCAATAAAAGAGGTAGAAATTGTTTCAAAGGATAGCTGTGAAACAGATGAGAATGCAGAAAATACAGACGGTATTAATGCAGAGGCTTGTAACGCTGAGAAGGAAGATGCGTACTTTATAGTGTGAGGAAAACCAAATATTAAAATAAAAAAACAGGAGGACATAAGATGAAAGCAAAAGAATTAAGATCAAAAGCATGGAATGCTCTTAAAGGACGTTATTGGTGGACAGTTCTGGCAGCACTTGTTGCATGGATTTTTAGCGCTGTTGCAATGTTCGGAAGTGGAAGCAGTGCTGCAAGTGCAGATGAGACAAATCAAGTAGCCGATGCGCTTGTTCAGCAGATAGAATCAGCTCCAACAGGAATCCAGACGGCAATATTTGTAGGGTGCTCATTCTTCACATTGGTAGCAATTGCAATTGCAATTGTTGCACCATGCATCAGACTTGGTTACTTAAGATTTAATCTGGACCTTTTTACGGATGTAGAGAAACCTTCAATGGGACTTCTTTTCTCACGCACGGGTATACTCTGGAAGGCTCTGTGGCTGGATGTTTTGAAGGGATTGAAAATTTTAGCATGGTCATTGCTTTTTGTAGTTCCCGGAATAATAGCTGCTTTCAGATATTCTCAAGCAGAATATATTCTTGCTGAAAATCCGGATTTGAGTGCAAAAGAAGCAATAAATAAATCCAAGGAAATTATGGCCGGCAATAAGTGGAGACGTTTCTGCTTCGACTTAAGTTATATCGGATGGTATATTCTTGCAGGATTTGCTCCGGTAGCAGGACCGCTTCTTCTTACACCTTACAAAGAAGCAGGCGATGCAGGATTCTATCTCGATCTTACGAAGCGTCTGGATGAAAAATCTGCGAATCTAAGTGAACTCACCTCAAAAGCATAAGGATTTTACAGATAAAAAATTAAATTTTGGGCAGATATCAAACAAGTAGCGATATCTGCCCAAAATATTTTGAATTTTATGAGAGCTTGATGTTCAGATTTCTGTTTGCCAAAATGCGAGAAATTGAGAGTCGAAACATTATTAAGAGGAGCTTGCTTTGGAAAAAATTAATTTTTATCACAACGAGATACCGATATTTATTGAAAAAATGGCGCTTACTAGAGAAATGCAGCGGCTTAAATATGTAGGAATGAACTGCGGATGTGAATATACAAGCTTTGATAGGTTTAAAAATATCCAGTCTTACAGCAGATATGAGCACAGTATTGGCTCAAGCCTTATAACTTGGCATTTTACAAAGGATATGAGAGCTTCTACGGCAGCTCTTTTTCATGACATAGCAACACCGGTATTTGCACATACTGTGGACTTTATGAACGGGGACTATGAAAAACAAGAAAGTACGGAGAACGAAACCGGGAAAATCATATCTTCATCAAATGAAATAATGAGGCTGTTGAATGAATATGAGTTAAGTCTTAAGGATATTGACAATTACCATAAGTATCCCATTGCAGACAATGACTCTCCCAAACTCAGTGCAGATAGACTTGAGTATACAATCGGGAATGCCATAAATTTCCGGATTGCCTCGCCGGTTACAATGAAAAAATGCTATGAAGATCTTATAACGGACATTAATGAAAATGGTGAAGAGGAAATAATTTTTGCACATGAGGATATAGCGCTTGAATTTTCTTATGCGGCACTCGAGTGTTCAAAAATTTATGTTTCGGATGAAGACAGATATTCCATGCAAAGACTGTCGGAAATTCTTAAAAGGGCGTATATAAAGAAGGTAATACAAAAAGAAGACTTATACAAAACAGAACGTGAACTTATAGCAAAACTTAAAGGAGATGCAGAGTTATCTGATGCATGGGATAATTATCGCAGTCTTTCACACATGGTAACGCCCGAAAAGGGACAGAAAAATGTGAGGATAATTTCAGCAAAGAAGAGAAGAATAGACCCGTTTGTAAAAGATTCCGGAAGGTTAAGCTTCATTAATGATGATTTCAGAAAAGACCTCAATAGATATATGGCATTGGATTTTGAAGTACCGATAGCGGCAGTATAATTAAAAACCGTCTGTATACAACCTCAAAAGGAAGTTGGGCAGACGGTTTTAT
>R06__coassemble_704_pt1 | contig 11968 bp, 15 predicted proteins | sample R06__metabat2_high_PE_044 | metagenome-assembled genome bin R06
GGCTAAAGTTTAGAAGGCTTCCTCCCCGCAGCAAGCTACGGGGTTTCCGCCTATGACAACCGAAAAATTGATTTATGACTTCACAAACCATAAAAATCCAGGAAAGTTTTTGTTTCAACTTTTTTCGGCGAATTCAGAACATCCGTCGCACATCCTATTTCAACAAGTTCTCCCTTTTCAAAATAAATTACATTATCCGCTATTCTTTTTGCCTGCTGGAGAGAGTGTGTAATGAGAATAAGTGCACATTTAGTCTCCTTACAATAGTTTTTTATTTGGTTTTCGGAAATAAGGGTCGATTCCATATCCATTGATGCCGTAGGCTCATCTAAAATAACGATATCATAATATTTCATCATTAAGCGAGCCAGTGCCATCCTCGCAGTTTCTCCGCCGGAGAGTTTTTTTGCATTGCTGTTAGATAAATCCTTTAGTCCAAAGACATCTATGAGCATCTCTGCGCGCGTTTCATTTTTCCCGTTTAAAAGAACATTTCCTTTAACCGTTTTATTGAATGCAAAACTTTTCTGCGGCATATATCCGATGTGGCAGCCGTCTATCGCAGTAAGATTTCCGTCAGCTTTTTCAATGCCCGCAATAATCTTTGCAAATGTAGATTTTCCGCTCCCGTTTGCTCCTATAACAGCATATATTATTCCGTTTTCAAGTTCGATTCCCGGAAAATTAAGAACTCTTTTTTTACCGTAACTTTTTGTAAATGCATTAATTTTCATCTGCTAAATCTCCCCTGCATTAAAGTTACAGCGACATTAACTATTAGGGATATGGTCATAAGTATTATCCCAAGTGCAATGCCAAGTGAAAAATTTCCCATATTTGTATACTGCATAATTGCAGTTGTCATGACATTGGTTTTCCACGCAATTGCACCTCCAACCATAGAAACTGCACCAACTTCGGCAATTGCCCTTGCAAATCCGAGAAGATATGTTGAAAAAATAGTATAAACGCTTTCAATTAGCATAAGTGCAAATGTCTTTGCTGAGCTCAAGCCAAGGCCCTTCGCCGTTTCTCTGACAGGGGCGGCAATAGCAGATATATATGTCTCCATACTACTTATAATAATAGGTGTTATAAGCGTGATTTGTGCAATTATCATGATTTTGACAGTAAACAGCAGTTTGAGTTTCCCGAATGGACCTACTCCTGAAAAAAGCAGATAAAAAAGAAGGCCGCATACAACCGGGGGCATTCCTGTAAGAGTTCTATTCAACACAACAAGTGTTTTTCTCCCCGGGAATTTATAAGCCCCGTATAATATCCCAACAGGCACTCCTATAAGTAGCGCAATAAGCGAACTCGTAATGGAAACCCTTGCTGTTGTTGAAAGGATATTTAGAAGGTTTGAATTCCCTTCTAATATTAAAGATATAGCTTTGCTAAATGCTGTATTCATAACCAAACCAACAAACTTTCCACCCGTTAATTGTACGGTCTTTATTATAATATATTGACTTCTATTGTATAGACATTTCTACTGTTTATCTGCAGTATGAATGGCAGTATTCAATAATCTTTTAAACATCCAAGCATCAATGGACATCTAATTGTTTTGTCAAGCCAATCAGATTCTGCACTCATTTTATGAATTTTATGCCTGAAAGTCAACATTGCCGCAATTCTTCCATTTTTTATCAACAACATATATCCTTTTAATTTCGTGCACTTGCTCATATTTCTCTCTATGTATTGGTTGGAGATTATTGCCGCAATAACAGCTTTTGATTGAAATCCAAAATATTTTTTAAAAAAATTAATATTTTTTTCTGTTTTTATAAGAAGAGGTCCATTTATGGACCTCTTCTTGTTTTATACTTAAATCAGATAAAAAAATTAAGGAGTAAAAAACAATGTCAAATTATGAAATTTCAAGGAAAAATTACAAAGTAAAAGAAAAATCTGCCGTAGAGTATGTAGAAAGATCTGAAAATGATATTTCTGACGAATTCTACAACTACATGCGCCTTCAATGGAAAAAGCAGCTCAGGGAGGTGGAGTGATGAATCCTGTTGCATTCTTAATAATGCTTTTATTTACATTAATCGGAATTAAATATCTTAGGGATATGGTCAGATATGCCAAAGGTTTTGAGATCAACGGCAAATGCAGATACGGAAAAAAATATGCCGCATATCTATTAAAGGCCGAAAAAGGATCCATTGCCAGAAGAAATAAAAGATCTTCTACATACAGATATGTAGAAGGCATCTCCGATTAACAGCATAAAGAAATGATATAATTTGAAAGGAATTTTTAAGATGAGCATCAGAAAAACATACGACGAATTAAAATTTACAGACGATTTTATGTTCTGCAAGATTTTAACATTCGGCCTCGAGCTTTGCCGCAAGGTACTCCAGCTTATAATGGGCAGAGAAAAGGAAATTTTTGACTCCGTCAATGAAGGTGACTACAGTCTTGAACGCGGTGCTCAAAAGCTTGGTATATCTTTATCTGATTTTCTTGAAAAGATGAGAAATGCAGGATATATAGTTTCGGAATCAATCTGATTTTTAAAATCCTCAGCTGCATTCCAAAGTCCAACTTCCTGCACCATTTTTATAAAGTGATTGCATAAGAATCAACAACCCACGACTTCAGTCGCGGGTTGTTGATTCTTATTTTAATGCATTTACCATAAGTTCGTCATAATCTGAATCTGTCATATCGTAGTCATAAAACAGCTTATAATATTCTATAACTTCATCTTTTAAAGCGAAGTTGCAATAATCCGGATACAGGATTGATGTTAGCCACATTAATCCAAGATATCTTTGAACTGCCGGCGGACTTTGTAGCCAGCCATATGGGCCAAATGGTGTTTCATAATATTCTCCTGACTTAATTGCGTCAAGCATCTGCCATGTTTTTTCATTTTCTACTGAACTGTAGACACTTTCCGGAGCAAAAATTATTACATCGGGGTTCCATAAGATAATCTGCTCTAAGTCCACTTCATTGCCATCTCCGGAAGGTGTTACATCTTCAATCTTTGCCGCATTATCCGATACAATATTTAAAGTCTCGGCATGAAAAGATTTTTCCGCCAGTACATTTGTTCCCTTATCTCCAAGACAGTAAAGAAGTGTTTTTCTTTCGTTGTTCTTATCAACTTCATCCATTATCGCATATGTTCTTGTAAGTATTTCTTCAAGATACGCTGCAAGTTGTTCACCCTTTTCCTCTCTTGAAAGGAGTTCTCCAAGTTTTCTGTATGCATCCGGTGCTGTCTCAACAGTTGCATTTATGTGAACAAACGGTATACCTGTCTGCTCGCTCAAGCCATCAAGGTCCTCTGCCATATTGGCCTTTTCTTCGCCTACATCTATTATAACCTCAGGAGCTGCCGCCAAGAGTGCTTCAAGGTCCATTGTCCCTTTTCCTCCGTATAACTGTCCTAGCGCCGGTAGATTCAGGAATGTATCAGGTATATATTTTTGAGCATTAATAGAAAATTCATTGGCATACCCTACCATCATGTCTGATGCTATCGGCAAAATGTATATCTGCGTAAGCGGACCTGTTACAGCAATTCTCGTAATATTTTCAGGTATTGAAATATTCCTTCCCAAGTCATCGGTAAAAATACAGACTGTCTTTTCATTATTATCAATAACGGTCTCTTTCGAAGAGCACGCCGAAAACAATAACAGCGTCATAAGTACAGCTAAAATTAAAACAACAATTTTTTTCATTCGTTCTACTCCATTTTAGAACAATTTTTTTAACTACTTTGATTATACCATTTTATTATATTAATACACAGATTAAATTGCATAAAAATATAATTACTCCCAACCCAATTATGTTATTTTTTTAATTCAACCTTTAAAATAAGAAAGCATCCTATACGGATGCTTTCTTATTTAATATCAGGATTTGAAATCTATTAGATTTTGTATTTTTTTAATTGTCTTAAGCAATTAAAGCCTAATTTATTTTACCGCATTCGATACAAGCTCTTCATAATCTGTTTCAGAAAGATTGTAATTATAGAATATTTCGTAATATTCTATAACCTCATCTTTTAGATTAAAATTACAATAATCCGGATACAGGATTGATGTTAGCCATATTAATCCAAGGTATCTTTGAACTGCCGGTGGACTTTGAAGCCATCCATAAGGTCCAAACGGAGTCTCGTAATATTCTCCATTCTTTATTGCATCAAGTTGCTTCCACGAGCTATCTTCCGAAACAGATTCGTATATACTTTCCGGAGCAAAAATTATTACTTCTGGATTCCACATTATAATCTGTTCCATATCAACTTCGTTTCCTGCACCTGAAGCATTAACTTCTTCAATTTCCGCACAGTTTTTGGCGACAAGATTTATTGTTTCTGCATGATAAGATTTTTCTGCAAGAACATTGAGGCCCTTATCACCAAGACAGTAAAGTACCGTCTTTCTTGCATTGTCATTATCTACTTTTTCCATTATACTATTAACATTATCAAGCACATCTTCAAGATATTTTGCCAGCTCTTCTGCCTTTTCTTCTCTATTAAGAAGTTGTCCAAGTTTTCTGTAAGTACTTGCAGATGTGTCAACTGTGGCATTTATGTGTACAAACGGAATCCCAGTCTGCTCTGAAAGATTATCTAGATCCTCCGTCATGTTGTCTTTTTCTTCACCTATATCTATCACAACTTCAGGTGCGGCAGCAAGCAGTGCTTCAAGGTCCATAGTTCCTTTACCACCGTATAGCTGTCCAAGCGCAGGAAGTTCAAGAAAGTCTTCCGAGATATATTTTTTCGCATCATTAGAAAATTCATTTGCATACCCAACCATAATATCTGAGGCAATGGGTAAAATATAAATCTGAGTTAGTGGACCTGATACTGCAATTTTTGAAATAGTACTTGGTAGCTGTACACTTCTCCCCAAATCATCCACAAAAATGCGCTCAGTCTGTTCATTCTCGGTTTCCGTGCTTATATTTTCTTCTGTAATCTGACTTGCATTTTCTGTATTTATTATCTCCTGTTCTTTTGTAGCAGTATTCCCGCATGCTGCAAAAAGCGAGAAAATCAATACAGTTGTAAGCACTAAAGCAATAATTTTTCGCATTTTTCGTCCTTTCGTATCATTCGTATTGTTTTTATTTACAAGTTGTATTCTTATGCAACTTGTAATAATATATAATTCGGTTATACATCTATAAACTTAGATTGTCAAGGGATTAAGCTATGAAAAAGAAAATAACAGTAATACTTCTCGGTATATTTTTAATAATTGTTATACTGCTATCATTTTTGCTAGGCCGATACAAAGTAAGTTTTACCGATCTTTTAGGTGTCTTAACGGGCAAGATTAAAGGTACAACAGAGGCTATAGCTATACTCAACATACGTTTACCCAGAATAATGATTGCTGTGCTTGTAGGGGCCGCTTTAAGCGCTGCCGGAGCTTCTTATCAGGGGGTATTTCAAAATCCGATGGCGGCGCCGGATATACTTGGTGCTTCGGCAGGTGCAGGATTTGGTGCGGCGCTTGCAATATATATGGATTTTAATTCTGCCGGCATTACAGCAATGGCATTTATAATGAGTCTTATAACTGTTTTCCTGGTAATGTTTATTTCAGGACATACGAAGGGCGAAAAGGTTTTAGGACTTGTTCTTGCCGGTATAATGATATCTTCACTTTTTCAGGCCGGAACTTCTTTTATAAAACTTGTCGCAGATCCTAACAACAAACTTCCTGCAATTACATACTGGCTGATGGGATCCCTTGTTGGAGCTACAAATAAAGAACTTTTGTTTATAATTATTCCAATTAGTGCAGGAATTGTTCCTCTTGTTCTTCTAAGATGGCGGATGAATATTCTTACACTTGGTGATGATGAGGCGAAATCACTTGGTGTTAATGCCACAAAAGTAAGAGCACTAGTTATAATATGCGCAACTTTAATAACTGCAGCTTCAGTATCTGTATCTGGCATGATAGGATGGGTAGGACTCGTAATTCCTCATATGATGCGAAGGCTTGTAGGGTCCGATTATAGATATCTGATGCCAGCGTCGATTTTAGGTGGTGGGGCGTTTCTCCTTCTTGTAGATAATTTTTCAAGGAACTTAAGCTCAACCGAAATTCCAATTGGCATTTTAACCGCTTTTATCGGTGCACCTTTCTTCATACTTCTTATTACTAGGAGATCCGAATTCAGATGAGTGCAATAACAGTTGAAAATCTCATGTTTTCTTATGGAAAACACAACGTATTAAAAGGGATTAATCTTAATATCGAACCGGGCGAATTTATTTCAATTTTAGGTTCAAATGGTGTCGGCAAATCCACACTTTTTAAATGTATGCTAGGTCTCAATTCATCTTATACCGGCAATGTTTATATTAATCAAAAAAACATCCGCAGTATGACTGTTAAAGAAATTGCTTCAAACATTGCATATATTCCACAGCATACTGTTCCTGCATTTAATTACAGCGTCGAAGATATAGTTCTTATGGGTACAACAGCAGGAATGCATGCGCTCTCCACCCCTAAAGATGCCGAAATTGCAGCATGCCACAGTGCACTTAATAAAGTAGGCATTGAAAACTTAAGCTCGCGTTGTTTTCATCTTTTGTCCGGAGGAGAAAAACAGCTTACTGTAATAGCAAGAGCTCTTGCGCAAAATGCTCCTATAATAATGCTTGATGAACCAACCGCAAGCCTCGACTTTGCCAATCAGATGCTTGTACTCAAACAAATGCGAAAACTCGCAGATGAAGGCTATACTATTATCCAGACAACACATAACCCCGAGCATTCTTACATGTTTTCAGATAAAATTGCAGCTATAAAAGACGGAGAAATAATGATTTGCGCATCTCCCGATAAAGTCATGCAAAAAGATATTATCAGTGCACTTTACGGACTTGATGTTGAAATATCCAGTTTATATAATGATAAGGTAAGAGTATGCACAGCAATATAATAATCTGCGGAGATATACAGGTAGGTAAATCAACACTTGTAAATGCTCTTATTGATAAAATACAAAAACCCGTTTCCGGATTTATAACTAAGTCTCTAAATGATAATGGGTGTGGTTATCATGAAATATTCATGTACTCTCCAAAAGACCCTTCTAATCGTCGTCTTCTGGCAATCTGTGAAGGAGAAAAGGTTGAAGTTTATAGTAATGTTTTCGACACATTCGGCTGTGAACTTCTGTCACAAATTTCGTCAGACGATATTGTTGTAATGGACGAAATTGGATTTATGGAAGAAAAGTCTGAGAAATTCAAAAATAAAGTTTTGGAGATTCTCGATGGTAATATACCTGTTATTGCCGCAGTGAAATCAGGTCATCCGGATTCTGAGTTTTTAAATTCTGTTAGAAATAGCAAAAATGCACTTTTATATTTCATAACGAAGGAAAACAGAGATAATCTTTTAAATAAAATAGTAAAGGAGCAACTGTCATGAGGGAAATGTTTAAAATATTATCCGAGCGTATGGAAGAAGGTCTCGATACAGTTTTAGTTACGGTAGTTGCATCTTCAGGTTCTACTCCGAGAGGTGCAGGTTCAAGAATGCTTGTTGGCAAAGAAGGGCGTCTTTGCGGAACAATAGGCGGCGGAAATGTTGAACACCGCTCTCGGGAAATAGCCCAGCAGGTACTTGTAGACAAAAATTCCCATGAACACGATTTTCAGCTCAACCGCTCAGATGTTGAAAATCTCGGTATGATATGCGGTGGAAATGTAAATGTATATTTCAGATACATCGATCATACAGATGAAGATGTCATTTTACTTTGTAAGGAAGCCGAGAAACTTTTTGAAGAAGGCTCAGATATATGGCTGACTGAAGGTGAAAAGCTTTCTCTTTATACATCTAAACCTGAAACTGCCGACTTTTGTGAGCAGATTAACTCATCAGGGCGTGTTTATATATTCGGCTGCGGCCATGTAGGACAGGCGTTAGCTCCCGTTCTTGATTTTGTCGGGTTCCATGTAACTGTCTGTGATGACAGACCTGAATTTGCAAAAAAAGAGCTTTTCCCCTGCACATGTGATGTAAAACTTATTGATTTTGAAAATATAGCAGACAGTATAACGATAACTGAAAACGACTATGTCTGTGTTATGACAAGAGGACATGCATTTGATGCTGTTGTTCAAGGGCAGGTCCTTAAAACTCCTGCCTGCTATGTAGGCGTTATAGGCTCTGCTCATAAAAAAGCAGGCGTATGCAAACGCCTGGTGGAAGAGTTCGGAGTTGATGAAAAAGAGCTCGACAGGATAGTATCTCCGATTGGTCTTGACATAAAAGCAGAAACACCTGCAGAAATTGCAATATCGGTAGCTGCACAAATGATAGAAGTAAGGGCGTTGAAAAACAGAAATGGCAAATGATATTTACAGTGCTCTTAAAGATGGAATTGTCGAAAACGAAGAAATAGTTTCAAAGTTTTCATCTTCCAGATGGTCAGCTGTTCAAACTACAACCAATCTTGGGATATGTATGTTTGTACCTGAGGCTGACTCATATTCTTTTGCCGGAATTAATGCTTATTATAACCGCGGAACAGATTATTATGAGCCTTTTGATAACTACTGTACTACAGGCCTTGATTTTTATGGTAAAACAGTAGGCGTTATAGGGCATCTTGCTGAGGTTAAGCGCAGGCACGGAAAAGATGCGAAAAAAATATATTATTTTGAACTTAATCCTAAAGATGAAGAGGATTTAAGTGCTGACTTAGAAGATGTTTATCTTCCGGATTGTGATATCGTAGTAATTACCGGCAGTGCACTTGTTAATGGTACACTTCAACATATTCTTGATATAAGTCAAAAAGCATACAAAATACTTGTTGGTCCTTCCGTTCCCAAGTGTTCTGCTCTTTTGGATTTTGGTATAGACCGCTTAGCAGGAATGTCCGTAAGAGATGCTGAATTGCTGACTTCTCATATAAAAAATGACAAGGATGGGACTCCGTATATTTATGGAAACCCATTCCTTATAAAAAAATAACTAAAACAGCTGTGGGTTCGAAACCATCCCCACATTAAAAAAAACTAAGGAGAAAAAGTGAATAATACTTCTTCAAAAAAAATTGCTGCAGGTGGAATGATTGCAGCTCTCTATGTTGTACTGACAATTATCTCATCTCTTTTCGGCCTCTCATCCGGTGTTATCCAGCTTCGATTGTCTGAAGCTTTGTGCATTCTTCCATGCTTTACAAGCGCAGCCGTGCCGGGGTTGTTTATAGGGTGTATAATTTCAAATATCATTACAGGTTCTGCCGTAATTGATGTCATTTTTGGAAGCCTTGCAACTTTAATAGGGGCAGTTATCACATATCTTATTCGCAAAAGAAGATTTCTGTCTTCTCTGCCGCCCATTATTTCCAATACCATAATTCTTCCTTTTGCACTAAAGTATGCATATGGACTCAACGATGCCGTATTATACATAGCAATAACCATATTTATAGGTGAATGTCTGTCTGCCGGATTATTAGGTCAGATTCTGTATTCATTTTTAAATAAGAGGCCGTCACTATTAAAAAAATTCAGTGATATTTCCGATTCCTAGCTTCATATCCTTTAACTTCAAAGTAAGAATGGTTAGTGTTTAAATAATCAACTCCCCAATACTTCAAAACAGCAGTAGCATGAAGTATTGGGTGATTTTTGTATATATGGATGAAGACAACGAATTAATCTGGCACTGCACGTTAGGTCAGGATGTCAAATCCTTCTGCACAGTCAAGCGGTCAATTTTGTTATAGTTTTGCAGTTTCTGCGACTGTACGGATGATGTTTTCGTTGACGGATTTTAACGAGAAATATGTAACTCAAATAAATTGTTATAAATAAATTCTCTAAAAATAAACCATTATAAAAATTAATTTTAAATATAAACAGCTATAATGCTTTAGGAAGGAGAACTTAATGCAAAATCCCTTTATGACCACATTCAGCAAAGCACCTGTATATACATACATTCCTACAGAGCAGGCAGATACTATCATTGAAGAACTCGGTTATGAATTTCCAACTGAATCTGTTTATAAAATAACCGGTGTCAGGGGTTCCGGTAAAACAGTAATCCTTGCCAAAATAGAGGAATTTTACTTGCAAGCTGCAAAGAACAAGGACGAATGGTTAGTTTATCGACTATCACCTTCCAGAGATATGCTTTTGCAGCTTGCAGCGAGACTTCACAAGGAGAAATTTGTCGAGCACGAACCCAGTAGCAGAAGCATAAGCGTTTCTGCATCTGTCTTAGGTACAGGAGAGGGATTCGGAATATCCTCGACAAGAGACAAAGCCTTTTTTGATATAGGTGCAGAACTTGAAGAAATGCTTGTTTATGCACAAAAGAATCAGAAAAAAATACTGATTGGTATTGATGAAGTGTCGAAGACGGATGATATGATCAAATTTGCATCTGAATTTGGTAAATGGCTTAGAGCAGGCTATCCCGTATATCTTGTCTGTACAGGCCTATATGAAAACATTCAGGAATTAAGCAACGTAAAAAATCTGACGTTTTTTCGCAGAGCTTTAAATATTAAAACGACGCCATTAAATATAGTTGCCATGTCAGAAGTATACAAAAACACTCTTGAAATTCCACGAGAAACAGCTGTTAAACTGGCAAAGATCACTAAGGGATATGCATATGCTTTTCAGCAGCTTGGCGCGACATGTTTTAAGGGGAAAAATACAGAAACCATATCTGAATCTATAGAGAAGATGAAAGGTGAACTTTTCGCATATTCGTATGAGAAAATATGGGAAGAATTGTCAGAAGGTGATCGCTCTTTCTTAAAGACAATAGTAGATAAGTCGGAGTATACCAGAGAAGAAATAATACAAAAAATGGGAGACAAATCCGGAAATTATTCTGTATACAGGGACAGAATGTTAAAACGTGGTTTAATCAACGCAGGCAATTCAACTGTTTCCCTTGCTCTTCCTTTCTTTGGGGAGTATATCAAAGTATACTGTTACGATTAACATATCAAATCCTGTTCCCTATTTCCTAAGGCATCGCGTGAACTACCACAGTCCGTAAAGGTCTATGGCTTCTGTTAAATGGTTCACCAAAATAAGTTGCTAGAAATAGCAAATCTTATAAGGCTGGAAGCTCGTTCTTCATGGATGATTACAGCCATGGAGGTAACTCCAAGTATAGCATAATGGCAACAAATGCTGCGTATCCACACGCCTAAAGGCATGTGGATACGCAGCTGATAATTTATAAAATTTGCGTATAAAAACACACGCCATCGCTGACGTGTGTTTTTATATGCCTATTATCGTTTCTTATCTGCATCCGATTCAGCTAGTATAAAACATAATCCCAGATTTGTATGACGCTCAAGTGAATGGTTTTCCTGCTGAATATATTTCCAGCTGCTCAAATAATCTTCTCCTACTGAAAAAGAGGATTCTGATATAAACTTAAGAAATCCTGGAACGTCATTCTTATACCTTTTTGCAAATGCATACGAGTCATTTTCTTTTTCCTCATCGGAACTGTTCTGCTTGTTATATAGAACATGGTCAAGATTACATGACATGTAATAAGCCTGGTACGGAATATTCCATATTGTGCTTTTACCGAGCAGCTTATTCATTGCCAGCTTCTTGTTTCTGTTTCTCAGGATAATACCTTCCCGATTATCGGTCCTGATTTCCAGCGGTGAATATACGGTACCGTCTACGCTGTCATCTTGGACCACCTTATCATCAGAGACATAGGTGCCGTCGGTGTCGATAAGGTGAATTATCTGCTGAAAATGTAGCGGCTTATAATGATTGTTATCCGCGTATTGCTTGACGAATTTCACCGTGTTCTCAATGATGTTTGCAGGAGTGAAGCCTCACATGACTAAAGTCACGTGCTTCCCTTAAATGTATTACTACACATAGTCCCTTTAGAGGACGGGAACAGCGTTTCTACAGATACGACCAAAA